>ENA-OPSJ01000243-OPSJ01000243.1-human-gut-metagenome-genome-assembly--contig:-NODE-243-length-49432-cov-5.428621_pt1 | contig 49432 bp, 46 predicted proteins | sample MGYA00241801_ERZ501893 | MGnify/ENA primary metagenome ERZ501893 (study PRJEB25962, sample SAMEA2042219) | human gut metagenome | biome: human gut; feature: human-associated habitat; material: faeces...
GATCCGCCTGGGGCTCGAACCCAGGACCCCAACATTAAAAGTGTTGTGCTCTACCAGCTGAGCTAGCGAATCTCCGTTGGTGCTTCTTGTGAAAAGCGATGCAAAGGTAGCTCTAAATTTTATATTGTGCAAATTTATGCGAAAGTTTTTTCGCTCTTTTATTCGTCTATGCTGTAATTGAGGAAATCATTCATGGGCTTGAGCAGCTCAAAAAGGCGTGCGGAACGCTCCGGCCATGCCGGGTCCAAGAAAAACTCCTTGTCGCAGAAATGCGCTTTGCCATAATCCTTTAAGCGCAGCAAGGGGGCCTGTGGATGATCCTTTGGCCAACCTTTGGGTATGGTTTTCAATTGCTCCCCGACCCATCCTGGAAACTCTTTTTCCAACTCAGGATTATGAATAATCTCCTCAAACTCCTCAATGTTATCCACAATAGCGTGGCGCAGTTTTTTGAGCATCGGAGCGTCAGGGCAATACAATCCGCCGTAAAGGCCTGATCCATTAGGACGGATACCGGTTTCGATATAGTAACCGGCATGAAAGTCATTTTTGCCTCCGGGCGCAAACGCGGCAGAGAAATTAAGCTTCAACGGTGTTTTGTCAGGCGAAAAACGGGTGTCTCGGTAAATGCGATAGGCACACTGTTTGGCCTCAAGATGCGCAAGAGCCGGTTCCCACTGCGCCATGGCAGCTATCATGCGGTCAACATCGGCCAGCCATGCTTGGCGCAACTCCTGATACTGACTCTTGTGGGCCGCAAACCAAGGGCGATTGTTGTTGGCCCTCAATTGCTCAAAAAAGTCATATAGCTCACTTATATAATATTGCGGCATACGGCAACTCAGGATTTAATATCTTCCCATTCGGCATCCTCAACCTGCTCCTCCACCTGAAATGTGGTGGACGAGGCATGCACATATTCTGAAGATGCTCCTTTTATCTCTTCAAACTCCACATATTCCCCATCTTGGGCGGTAAACACCTTGTTTTGAGAACGTGGACGCGAATTTTCATGTCCGGAGGTGCGCCGGGTGCGTTTCTTACCGGACTCCTGAGGCATTTCGCCATAAAACAGCATGCGATAGACTCTGCGCATCCTGCGATAGGCACGAAATAGCCACACGCCGACAAATATCAGAAGTATAACAAGTAAAAAAGATCCAAACGACATAGTAACAGTAACGGAGTGTAGAAAGTGTGTTCAACGAATTTTAAACGCCCCAAATGCGCTCTTATTGCGCAGCTTTGGGCGAAAACATCCTGTCTGCAAGCGAAAGCAGCAGATAGAACATGATGGTCCACGCCAATCCGGGGATACCACCCACACCGACAAACAGCACTGCCGCGATAATAATCAGATAGCGGCGATAGTTGTCGGCCAAATTGAAGTTCTTGAACTTAAGCGAGAACATGGGCAGATTGCACACCATCAGCAGCGACATGCCCACCACCATCACAGCCATTACCAGATCGCCGGGATAAGCCGTATCGATAAGCCACGCCAGCATACCCACCCAAAATATGGCATTGGCCGGAATGGGCAATCCGATAAAGGAAGTGGTTTGACGCGTATCAATATTGAATTTGGCCAGTCTCAGGGCACCCATCGCCACCATAAACAGCGATATGAACGACCACGCCGATATGCCCGGATGAAAATAGTTCATATAATTAAACACCAGCATGGCGGGCGCAAGGCCAAAGCTCACGAGGTCGGACAGCGAGTCAAGCTCTTTGCCCATATCGGAGTAAGCGTGAAGCAGACGGGCCATTGCACCGTCAAGAAAATCAAACACTGCCGCCGCCCCGATAAACAGGAATGCCCACTCATAGCCGAGCATGCCTCCAACGGTATGATACAGATTGAAAGCCATGGCACACGCCATGGTGCCCGACAAAAGGTTGAGGCAAGTTATCGTATTGGGAATATATGCTTTAATGGTGCGCAACATCAGTTATATTTTTTGAAACAAATCAAGTGGAAGCACCAATGGGCTTGAGACGCGCCACTTCGGTTATGCCTCCCACGGTCTTTTGGCCTATTTCCACAAGAATCTCTGCATCAAGAGGCAGAAAAATATCCACTCTTGAACCGAATTTGATAAATCCCATGTGGTCGGCAATAGACGCCTCCACACCCGGATAGGCATAGGTCACAATGCGCCGTGCTATGGCGCCCGCTATCTGGCGGGCAAGAATCTGATGACCACTTTCGGTGCGGATGAGTATGCTCGCGCGCTCGTTCTCGGTACTGCTCTTGGGAAGATAGGCCGACAGGAAACGACCGTTGTGATGCCGCACGGCCTCTACCGTGCCGTTGACCGGGAACCAGTTGGCATGCACATTGAACACTGTCATGAACACCGACAGCTGAATAGCCCTGCGATGAAGAAACTCCCCCTCATACACTTCCTCAAGTGCCACTACCGTGCCGTCAACCGACGACACCACCACATTTTCCTCATTTCCGGTGAAATTGCGGCGCGGCGAACGGAAGAAATTGAGCACGAGCAGAAACACCACTGCCGAAATGGAAGTAAACACAATAGGAATGGCCAGCGGACGAATGAACATCCACGACGGTACATTGATTATGGCAAGCATAAGAAGCAAGATAATCAATATATTAGTGCCTTCTCTATGTATTTTTACTCTCATATCAGGTGGCAAAAAGCCTCATTGTCTGGCAAAGATAACGATTTTCCGGCTTACTTGTCACATTATGGAGCATAAAAATGGCTCATCAGAGTGTTTTTTGTGCAAAAGTTCTATTCCACAGGCAATATCCTGACATTGTTGCCGGCATTCACACGATACCGGGCCGAAGTGGCCGTGTCGATATTCTGCACCGTAAAGACGCAATCCTCTATATTCACGTTGCTGAACGGCGACGCGTCAAAAGCCGTTCTGATAGCCTCGTCAATAGTATTGAAGCCGGAGCCGTGAAATATGTAGGTTTCAGAGCCGAGCGACACTACTACCTTGACTCTGTCGGTGGGATGAAGACGATTTTGTGACATAATTCTATTGTTATTCTATTGTTTTGCTTTTACAACTCAACAATTCTGAAGCAGTAAAGTTGCACCGATTTGTGTGTTTCCCCGCGAATCCCTATCTTTGAGCCATGAACAGACATTCCCGGCTTGAGTCACTTGACATTCTGCGGGGCCTTGACCTCTTTCTGCTGGTGGGGCTTCAGCCCGTGCTCATATCCGTTGGCCGGCATTTTGACCACCCGGCATGGCAATGCCTGATGTACCAGCTTGACCACGAAGTATGGACCGGGTTCCGCTTCTGGGACATAGTGATGCCGCTGTTCCTTTTCATGACCGGGGCCGCAATGCCGTTTTCTTTTTCCAAATATCTGCGCGGCGATGTGCCCCTGCGCCATGCTTGGCTCCATGTAGCCAAACGGGTCATAGTGCTCTGGATACTTGGCATGGTAGTACAGGGCAACCTCCTCAGCTTCCGGCCTGCCGAATGGCTTTGGTACACCAACACCCTGCAGGCCATAGCTGCCGGCTACCTCCTTGCAAGCATTCTGATGCTCTGCTTCAATCTCCGCATGCAGCTTTGGCTCACTCTCGGCCTGCTCCTGTGCTACTCCATACCCATGAGCGCCATAGGCGACTGGACCGTGGAACACAACTTCGCGGCACGCATTGACGCAATGGTCCTCGGCACCATGCGCGGCGACATCACCTACACATGGATATGGAGCAGCCTCACCTTCGGAGTCACCGTAATGCTCGGCACTTTTGCCTCGCGAATCATACGCCGCTACTCCACCCGCGCCACCGTCAGGCTGGCGGCCGCAGGGTGCGCATTTATAGCCGTGGCAATGCTATGGAGCCTTGAAACCCCGATAATCAAACGTATATGGAGCGGAAGCATGACACTGCTGTCGGGCGGAATATGCTTTTTGCTTATGGCTATCATGCATTGGTGGGTAGATGTGAAGCATCACACCACAGGCCTGCTGTGGCTCAAAATCTATGGCATGAACTCCATAACAGCCTACATTCTTGGGGAAGTTGTAAATTTCAGGAGCATAGCCGCCTCCGTATCTTGGGGACTTGAGCCTATTTTAGGACAATGGTGGGACACGTGGCTAACCACCGCCAACTATCTCATCGTGTTTCTGATACTTCTGGCGATGTATCGCACCAAAACATTTATCAAGATTTAGAGCCGGTTCCAAATATTTCTTTGAACGCCTTGTCCGTAGCCCCGAGGTTGCGCTCAATATATTCTCCGGCTTTGGCTCCGGCTGACATCCGTTTGCCGCCATCCTCAAGCATCATATCCAGAAGCGCTTCAAGCTCGGCGCGGTTGGTGAACGTGAAGCCTCCGCCGCAGGCTATCAGGTCGGTAGCCTCCTTGAACTTCTTGTGTTTGGGACCAAAAAGCACCGGCATGGCATACACCGCAGCCTCGTTCACATTGTGTATCCCTTCGCCGAAACCGCCGCCCACGTATGCCACCTGACCATAGCGGTACAGGCTTGAAAGTTTTCCGAAGCAGTTCACCACCAGCACCTGTGCATCCTTGCATGCATCAGCATCGGCATCAAGTTCACTGAGCATCACACCCTTACCGGCACCCGTATGACGCAAAGCCTCAAGGCGCCCCTCATCAAACTCATGCGGCGCAATAATGGCTTTCACTTCGGGGTGCGCCTTAAGCCACGGAGCATACAGTTCCTCATCCTGCGGCCATGAACTGCCGAAAACAATGGTCAGCGGTGCGCCCGCAGTAAATTTCTCCACAGCCGGCATCTCCACTGTGGTATTGAGAATATCAGTCACGCGGTCAAAGCGAGTGTCACCGGCCACAATCACATTATTGCGCACCCCGATTGACGACAGCAACTGCGCGCTGCGCGAATCTTGCACAAATATGGTTCTGTAGCATGCGAGCATCTGCCTGAACATGCCTCCCCACCACTTGAAAAACGGCTGTGTGGGACGGAATATGGCCGATATGATGTACGTGGGTATGTTGCGGCGCTTAAGTTCCTTGAGATAATTGCCCCAGAACTCGTATTTCACAAACACCGCCATGGCCGGATTCACAGTCTCAATAAACTTTTTGGCACGGCGCGGAGTGTCAAACGGCAGATAGCACACCACATCGGCTCCGGCATAATTGCGCCTCACCTCGTAACCCGACGGAGAAAAGAATGTAAGCACCACCCCATATTCGGGCTTTTCTCGGCGCAAACGCTCTATAAACGGCCTCCCCTGCTCAAACTCGCCCAACGATGCCGCATGCACCCACACATATTTTTTCCCGGGCTGCAACGCTTGGCGCAAACGCTCCATAGTCTGTTTCTGCCCCTTTACCATGCGGTTGGCCTTGGCATTGCGGAGTGCAAATACCCTGGCTCCGAGAGCATAAGCACGGATACCGGTGTTATAAAGCAAATTCATGCTGACGGATTTCTGTCAATATTTAGGCTTCCGAGGGTTTAATGCGCTCTATGGCAAGCTGTATGCGGCGCACGGTTTCATCCACGCCCATCAGCTCAGTTATGTCAAACATGTGCGGGCCCTTGCACTCTCCCACCACTGCCAGACGAAATGCATTCATTACATTGCCGAGATGATAGCCTTTCTGCTCTATCCAGCCAAGCACCACCGGCTCGGCTGCCGCGCTTGAGAAATCATCCAGCCCTTTGAGCACCTCTATAAGTTCGCCCATTATGCGCGGGGTATCCTCGCTCCAGCGCTTGCGCACACTCTTGGCCTCGTACTCCTCAGGCTCCACAAAAAAGAATTTTGCATGTGTCCACAAATCGCGCACAAAGCTGATGCGGCTCTTAACCAGATCAACCGCGCGGGCAATATATTCATCGCTGAAAGCGGTGGTGTCAACGCCATTCTGTGCCAGCACAGGCTTGAACATCTGAGCCAGCTCCATAGCCGACTTCTCCTGAAGATACTTATGATTGAACCACTTGCCTTTTTCAAAATCAAATTTTGCACCCGATTTGCTGCAATGCTCAAAACAGAACCGGCTTATCAGCTCATCCATATTCATTATTTCTGTGTCATCGCCGGGATTCCAGCCAAGCAACGCAAGGAAATTGATCACCGCCTCGGGCAAATAACCGTTCTCGCGGTATCCTGCGGAAACATCGCCGCTCTTGGGGTCGTGCCATTCAAGCGGGAACACCGGGAATCCCAGACGGTCGCCGTCGCGCTTCGACAGCTTGCCTTTGCCGTCAGGCTTGAGAAGCAACGGCAGATGCACAAACTCCGGCATCGTATCGCTCCACCCGAAAGCCTCATACAGCAGCACATGCAGCGGAGCGCTCGGCAGCCACTCCTCACCGCGTATCACATGGCTCACAAGCATCAGATGGTCGTCCACGATATTGGCAAGGTGATAGGTGGGCAGGTCATCGGCACTCTTGTACAGCACCTTGTCATCCAGCACCGACGAGTTGATGGTAACCTTGCCGCGAATCAGGTCGTTCACCTCCACATCGCGGCCCGGCTCAATCTTGAATCGCACCACATAAGGTGTGCCTTCGGCTATAAGCCTTGCCGTTTCCTCATCACCGAGAGTGAGCGAATTGCGCATTTTCCCACGGGTAGATGCATCGTATTGAAAATTGGGCGTGGCAGCGCGCGCAGCTTCCAGCTCGGCAGGAGTGTCAAACGCCACATAAGCCTTGCCGTTGTCAAGCAGCATCTTCACATGCTCGCGATAGATGTCGCGGCGCTCGCTCTGCTTGTAGGGCCCGTAGGCGCCACCCTCTCTCACGCCCTCGTCAATCTTTATCCCCAGCCATGCAAGAGCCTCATTGATATAATCTTCGGCTCCCGGCACAAAACGCTGCGAATCAGTATCCTCAATACGGAGTATCATGTCGCCTCCGTTGCGGCGTGCAAACAAATAATTGTACAGTGCGGTTCTTACGCCGCCTATATGAAGAGGCCCTGTGGGTGAGGGCGCAAATCTTACTCTGACTTTACGGTCCATGGTGTGCATAAATTTTCGCCGCAAAGTTAAAAAATAAAAATCACATTACCAATACCGAAACGATATGGTCTCTCTTAGATAGATAGAGCCGGGATAGAGCCGGGATAGAGCCGGGATAGAGCCGGGATAGAGCCGGCTCAACAATATCTGTTAACGGCAAGGCGGTCAATCGTCGCGCAGATTTGTTCGCGCAGTGAGGGAGCAATGTGGCTCCATTGTGACCGAAACAAGCGGGCAAAGATGCACGGCGAGTGGCCGAGGCGATGGTAATTTTCGTTCCGCGAAGACTTGATGGAAGATATTAGAGTCAGATGTATCTGAGCATGAATAGAATACAGGCGAAATATGCCATCGCTCTTGCTGTAAAGAGGCAGCGTTATCACCTCAAGCTATGCGACCTTGCCGTTAACAGATATTGTCGAGCCGGCTCTTAACCTATATGTGCAGAAGGGTGCGCAGCTGCGAGCGCAGATCGCGCATCATGTCGCGCGCGGGAGTGATAATGGGCACGAACGGTGTGTCGCTCGTAGGAGTAAACACCCTCAGCGCGCCCGCATGACATTTTATATGCAGCTCCGCATCCATGGTCAACGGCTCACCGTCAAGGTGTACCACACCGGGTGCCGAGCGGCTGATCATGATTTCCGCCGAACGGAATGTGTGCGTAAGCATATTCTCCTCTATCATCCCCGTAAGCAGGTCCAGGCCCACGAGAGCCGTGGTAAGCAGATTGCCCGCATGCACCACCGTCACATCCAGAAGTCCGTCAGTAATGGACGCGCGGGGAGCTATATATGCATTGTTGCCATACTGCGACGCATTGCACACAGCCACCAGAAATGCCTTTTCAGTAATGTCGGTGCCGTTGGCCGATATGGCGTACGTTTCGGGCTGATACGAGAAATACTGCTCCACCGTTGAGCGCACATAGGTAAGCTTGCCGCGTTGCTTGGAGCGCGCAAACACATCGCTTACAGCCGCGTCAAACCCTATGCCGAATGTGCAAAAAAACGGTTTGCCGTTGACACTGCCGTGATCGCAGTCCACCACGTTCTGCAGTTTCAGCACATTCAAGGCACCGCGTATATCCAGCGGTATGCCGAGGTGACGGGCCAGCCCGTTGCCCGACCCGCATGGTATTATGCCCAGCGGCACATTGCTTCCCGACAACCCCTTGGCAGTTTCGTTCACCGTGCCGTCGCCACCGGCTGCAAGCACGGCGTTCATCCCTTCAGCCACCGCATGACGCGCAAACTGAGTGGCATCGCCGCTGCCGGTGGTGTAGCGCACCGTAAGCTCGGTATTCAGCGATGCAAGAGCTTGGGCAACGGCCTCTGGAAGCTGCTGCTTTGACGATGTACCCGCTATAGGGTTTATTATGAGCAATGAGCGGTGTTGTGACATAACAGGAATGCAAATTTAGGAATTTTCAGTATATTTGCCCTCACATACCCTGAAATAAATATGAACATATCGGACCTGCTACGACGACATTCCACCCTTATAGTGCTGATTCTATTGGCATTGACATTCCTGCCATGGCTCGGAATGTCTCTTTTCAACACCAAGGGCGAACCACGCGAGGCCATTGTGGCCGTATCTATGCTCCAGACCGGCAATTGGATTCTGCCCGAGAGTTTTGGCGGTGACATACCCTACAAACCACCCTTTTTGGCTTGGTGCATAGCCCTCTTGTCGCTCCTTACAGGCTCGGTGTCGGAGTTCACCTCACGCCTGCCAAGCGCCATTGCGGTCATAGCCATGGGTGTGGCCACCTACAAGTTTTTCAAACGGCACTCCGGCTCCCGACGCCGGGGAGGCATGACAGCCCTCATCATGGCAAGCTGCATCGAAGTGTGGCGCGCAGGAATGGCCTGCCGCGTGGACATGGTGCTTACCGCATGCATGGTGGGAGCGCTTTATTCCCTCTACAACTACCGCCACCGTGGTAGCCGGGGACTCCCTTGGACCGCCATTGTATTAATGACCATGGGCATGCTCACCAAAGGACCGGTGGCTATATTGCTGCCGTGCCTCTGTTTGGGAATATACGGCCTGATGCGCGGCGACAGATTTCTGCCTCTTTTTGGCAAAATGGTGGCCTCGGGCATACTTGCACTCATCATCCCGGCTATATGGTACATCGCCGCATGGCACATGGGCGGTCAGGAATTTTTTGACCTTGCTTGGGAAGAAAACTTCGGCCGCCTCACCGGCACCATGAGCTATGAATCGCATGTCAACCCTTGGTGGTACAACATTGTGACCCTGATTGCCGGATGGCTTCCATACACGCTGCTCGCACTCCTTGCTTTGTTCGTGGCAAGGTGGAAAGTCCTTGCCCACGCCTCTTGGATCGGCGACAGCTGGACAAGAATGCGCCGCATGCACCCCGCCACCCTCTACTCCACTGTGTGCGCCGCCGTAATCTTCATTTTCTACTGCATCCCCTCAAGCAAGCGCAGCGTTTATCTCCTGCCGATGTATCCGTTCATGGCCTACATGCTCACGCTACTCGTGCTGTGGTTGGCCAACGGATCTCTCGCCGCTCGCCGCCTCCTCAAAACCTACTGCGGCATCATAGCGGCCCTTGCCGTAATTGTGCCTGCGCTTCTCTTATACGCCCGCTACCGGGGCGATATGCCGTTGGCACACGGCCCTATGGCCTCACTGTTGGCACAGATTCCCCACGGGGTTGTGGCATGGGGCCTCCTCCTCACATGCATGGCCTGCGGATTGCAGACATTGTATCTGCTGCTATGCCGCAAGCCCTTGTTCTGCTTCAATGCAGCAGTGACCACCACCCTCGTCATGCTCTGGTTCACCGCCGGAGGCGTGCTTCCGGTGGTGCTCGGAGCCAAAAGCGACCGCCCTGTGGCTCAGGCCGTGGACAGCATTGTGCCACGCAACAGCATCGTTTACTCTTGGGTGGGCACCGACATGCTACGCTACTATACCATCAATTTCTATCTTGATGACCGTCTGAGAGTGCTCGACACAGCCCGACTCCCACGGTCGGGATACCTCCTCATTGGTGAAACCGACATAGCATCCATCCGCCCGCAACTCATCGCCCGGGGCTACAACGTGACCCAACTGCTTGACTCACACCACCGCAGCTGCGACACACGCCAAACCGTATTGCTGTTCCAATTCTCAAAATAGCACCACATTGCTGCATCAAACACAAAGGGCGGAGCACTCATGCGCTCCGCCCTTGCCGTTTCAACTATTTATTTATGAGAGCCTTAATCTCCAGTAATCTCTACTCGACAATTAAGGACGAGGGATGTAGGGTCCTTTTTTCTAAACTACACCTATAAAACAATATGTCGTGGCCTAAAGTCGCATTCACATTCACTAAAAGTGATTAAAAGATGTGAACCCGACAAATCGTCAAACAGCAACATTCTCACCACCAACGCATTTTTAACCAATTTTTTGGTTATTCACGATTTAATCACTATATCGCACCCGAAATCTGATACCACTTTCTTATAACCAACCACTACCACTTTATGCGAATACTGCTCTCCATCCTGCTTGTCAATGTAGCGGAGTCCTGACGGCATCGCTAATGGTGAACGGATATCCTGTTTCAAACGTAAAAATGTACATTCCAAATTAAAATCATCATAAAAAGAATAACCGCATTAATAATTGCCCTGCTGCCCATATCGTTCACCAGCAAAGCAGAGGTTGGCGACAAAATAGAGATTGACGGCATTGGATATGAAATAGTGGAATATGTGGATGTTACTCCAAATCCCCCATATTTATACCCGATAAGAACAGATGTGATTTGGGCGAGTGTGAGTGAAGTAAAGCATATCCCTGACAACGGTGTTATAACCATACCGCCGACCATATCAATAAACGGTGACACCTATGATGTAGTGGTTCTTAACGAATCTCTGTTTGAAGGGCGCGAGGAACTTAAGGAGTTCAACATGTCTTCTCCAAAATGCGTGATAAGTGCCAAGACTTTCAAAGATTGCGGTAATATGGTCTTGAACATATCCGGTATAATAGAAAGTGTGGGCGAGTATGCCTTTGCAGGAACAAATGTGAAAAACGGACTTGACCTTTCAAAAGCCGTTACACTAAATCACTTCGCTCTTTCCGGAACCAAAACAACGGCATGCACCTTCGGTACATGGTTATGGGAAATCGGAGTTCACATGTTTGACGAATCTGAAATCACAGACCTTCGGTTCATAGAAAACGATTGCGACTATGATATTATACTAAATTTCGGAACACGCACATTCTTCAACTGTAAGATTAAGGAAGTGCGCTTGCCGAAAAGATATATGGGAATTCCTTGGGGTATGTTCAACAGCCATCCCTCGCTTGAGCGCATTATATTTCCGGATATTGAAAAACTGCGTCCTCTTGCATCTCGCTATCCCAACTATACCTGCAGCGAATGCACCCCTTATTACGATGAGCAATGCAAGATTCACAACTGCCCGAATCTCAAAGAAGTAGTGTGTCTTTCTCCGGATCCGGTACCGTTCCGATATTACAGCGAGGCAGAAGAAATATGCACCGATGTCACTATTCTTGATGATTTCAGCAGTTGCGTGCTGAAAGTGCCGGCCGGGAGCGAGGATGCCTACAGGGCCGACCCGGTGTGGGGTAAATTCAAATATATTGAAGGGTTCCAGCCGGGAGAGTATGCCGGAGTAGAAAGCGTAAGCGCGACACAGAATGTCGATGAATGCACCTCACTGAAAGTGACCGTAGGCTCGGACGGATTGACTCAGGAACTTCCCGAGGGTAAAATAGAGATTTTCAACGCCACGGGGCAAAAGCTCCACACTATCAATCACCCCGGCGGCACATTCCATATTGACCTCTCCGCCGGTCTCTACATCATCCATCTCAAATAACCCGCTTGAGGAAAAGCACAAAGACCGCGTCCATCAAAACCCGATGGCGCGGTCTTTATTTTTGCTGTTGATTCCTTGAATTTATACGTTGAAAAGGAAGTGCATTATGTCACCGTCCTGCACCACGTATTCCTTGCCCTCAATATTCATTTTTCCGGCCTGACGCACCGCAGCTTCCGAGCCAAGCTCCACATAATCCTGATATTTTATTACCTCGGCGCGAATAAATCCTTTCTCAAAATCAGTATGGATAATGCCGGCACATTTGGGAGCCTTGCTGCCGCGCAGGAAAGTCCATGCGCGCACCTCATCAGCACCGGCTGTGAAAAATGTCTGAAGATCAAGCAGCGAATAGGCGGCGCGTATCAAACGCGATACACCGCTCTCCTCCAGTCCGATCTCGGCCAGAAACATCTGTCGGTCCTCAAAGGTGTCAAGCTCGGCAATCTCTGCTTCGGTTTGTGCCGCAACCACCAGTATCTGCGCATTTTCTTCGGCGGTAGCCTTGCGCACAGCCTCTACATAAGCATTGCCCGTAGCGGCGGAAGCATCATCCACATTGCACACATACAGCACCGGTTTGTTGGTGAGCAGGAACAGGTCGCGGGCATATTTCTGCTCGTCCACAGTGTCAAATTCCACCGAACGGGCCGGCTTGCCCTGCTCCAGCGCCTCCTTGTATTTGGCAAGCACCTCATATTGCATTTTCGCAATCTTGTCGCCTCCGGTCTGAGCCTGCTTCTGCGTCTTGGCTATGCGGCTATCCACGGTTTCAAGGTCCTTGATAAGAAGCTCGTAGTCTATGATTTCCTTGTCGCGAACGGGATCCACCGAACCGTCCACATGGGTTATATTGTCGTCGTCAAAACAGCGGAGCACATGTATTATGGCATCTGTTTCACGTATATTTGCCAGAAACTTGTTGCCAAGGCCCTCGCCCTTGCTTGCCCCTTTCACCAGACCGGCTATATCCACAATCTCCACTGTGGCCGGCACCACGCTGCGCGGATTGCACATTTCCACAAGGGTGGTGAGACGGTCATCGGGCACGGTGATTACGCCTACATTAGGTTCAATGGTGCAGAACGGGAAATTGGCCGACTGTGCCTTGGCATTTGACAGACAGTTGAAAAGAGTGGATTTGCCCACATTGGGTAGACCCACAATACCACATTGAAGTGCCATATCTTATATTATTTGTTTGCTAAGCGGTTTATGAGCCGCAAAGTTACGCAAATTTCCGCACACACGCAATTCCGGGTCAGGTCACATCGCCACCAACCCGGAATTTTGCCAATACAAAATTTTTACTGTCAGATACGGTCAAGCACAGTGCCTATGAGATCGCGTACCGCCGTCTTATAGTTGGGAGTTGCATCATGGCGCATGCGGTTGGCTATGATCGAGCACACTGTCATGGCCTTATGGCCCATAAGCCTTGCAAGACCCTGCAAAGGAGCACTCTCCATCTCATAGTTGGTCACCTTGCGACCTTTGTGGCGAAACTCCTCTATGCGGTGATTGAGGTCGGGATTGGCAAGCGGCAGACGCAACTCGCGTCCCTGCGGTCCGTAAAATCCCACCGCCGATATTGTCACGCCGCGCACCATATCGTCACGACCTATCAGGTTCACGAGATGCTCGTCCGAATCCACCACATACGGCTTGGCCCACAGCGGGTTCCAATCCACATGACTACAGAAATCATGCTCAAACTCAAGGTCGGACACATCGTTGCGCCCGGCGTAATAGTTGAGCACTCCGTCAAACCCTATTGACTTCTCGGCTATGACCGGAGTGCCAAGCTTCAATTCGGGCTGAAGTGCACCGCTTGTGCCTATGCGCACCATGTGCAGGGTACGGTGGTCGGGGCGCACCTCGCGGGTGGCAAAGTCAATATTGGCAAGAGCATCAAGCTCATTGATCACAATATCTATGTTGTCGGGTCCTATGCCGTGGCTCAGGCACATTATGGGCTTGCCCTGATATGTGCCGCCGATGGTATGGAACTCGCGGCTCTGCACCTCAAATGTGCGCGTGTCAAAAAATTCCGCCACCATGTTCACTCTCGCGGGGTCCCCCACCAGTATAATGCGGTCGGTGAGCTGCTCGGGCAGCAAATGGAGATGAAACACCGACCCGTCGGGGTTGATGATAAGCTCTGATGATGCTATGATTTTCTTTTCCATAATGGATTCACTTGATTTTGGTAATATAACAATTTTACAGGCACAAAAGGTCACGGCACAGCCTTACGGTACGTGCCGCCCGGAAATGCTGTTACCAATCCCTGAAACTCCAGCTCTATAAGGGCCGACATAAGTCTGCCCACCGGTATGTCAAGCTCAACCGACAGTCGGTTGAGCTGCGCTTCACCGTGCTCGCCCAGATACCGCGCCACCGCCTCTTGGTCGGGCGACAGCGACGGAAACAGGCTCTGCTGTGCGTCGGCATTGACACGCTGCTCCTTCAATGGCCAGTTCATATCCTCGATTATATCGTCCACATCCTGCACCAGCTTGGCCACGCACAGGGTTATGAGGCGGTTGCACCCTTGGCTGTAAGTGTCGGATATACGCCCCGGAAGCGCGAACACATCGCGGCAATACCCCGATGCTATTTTTGCCGTAACCATTGCTCCGCCCTTGCGTGCCGATTCCACCACTATCAGGCAGTGGCTCATTCCGGCCACTATACGGTTGCGCGCCAGAAAATTGCCCTTGTGTACGGCATCTATCGACCGATAGTCGGTGACAAGCGCCCCGCCCTGACGCACCATGTCGGCCGCCACCGCCCTGTGTACTGCCGGATAAATAGTGTTGAGCCCGTGTGCCAGCACCCCTATCGTCGGAAGACCGTAGCGCATGGCTGCCTTGTGGGCTGCCACATCCACCCCGTACGCCAGACCGCTCAGCACTGTGACCTCTCCGTTTACCCTTTCGGCAAGCCCCTTCACAAGCCTGTCCGTAAAATCCAGCCCGTACGGCGTGGCATGCCGCGTGCCCACCACAGCTATGGAATAGCGCGGACTCAGGTCGGCATCACCCAGCGAATAGAGCATCAACGGAGCGTCATCGCAATTGGCAAGCAGATCGGGATAACTCTCATCGGTGTAATAAACCGCGTTGATGGAGTTGGCGCTGATGAAATCGGCCTCGCGCCGTGCATCCTCCACCATCTTGTGCCTGTAGTCAGGCTCCATGAGCCGGTTGCGAAACCCCATAATGGCTGCGAGCTGCGAGCGCGAGGCACGAAAAAACTCCTCCTCGCTGCCAAGACGCGCCATAAGCTCACGTGCCATGACAGCATTGATGCCGCGCAGTGACGCAAACGCTATTCGGTAAACTAAAGTGTCGCTCATCAAAGATAATCGGCAAACGCCTCCGCAAGCACATCCCCACGGGTAAGACGCCCGTTTTCAAGGCACACCACCCAAATGTCGGCCTTGGCCACCGGCTCGCCGCCGGGCAATTTATAAATGTCCTGCTCAAACACAAACTTTGCGCCCTCGCGCCTCATGGCAAGCTTGCTCACCATCTCCTCACCCAGACGCAACGGAGTGAGATACTCTATCTCCACCTTGCGGAGCACCGGATCAATGCCCTGTTGCTGCATGGCGCGAAATGAGGTGCCTGCCATGCGGCAGAACTCATGGCGCGTGTGCTCCATATAATGCAGGTAGTTGGCATTGTTCACTATACCCTGTGAGTCCACCTCATAGTCGCGCACCCGCATGGTCAGTTCAAACGAATAATCGGGAGTCCGTTTCATCCTTCAACCGGATTTGAAAAATATGGGGCCGACATTGCGGTCGGCCCCGTTATTGCTGTTTATGATTTTCTTATGCAACGGGAGCTGTGCTCGCAGGCTGTGCCATGGTGGAAGTGACTGATTTGGCCTCCCATCCCAGTGCGCTGGCACCGAGCACGGCTGCATCAGCTTCCTTAAGCTCTGAGGACAGTATCTTGACTTTGCCTTTCCAAATGCTGAGCATATTGCGCTCCATGCTTTCACGAAGCGGCTTGAGAAGCAGCTCGCCGCTCTTGGCCAGACCGCCGAACAGCACAAATGCCTCAGGCGCGGAGAACACGGTGAAATCTGCAAGTGCCTCTCCGAGTATGTTGCCGGTGTATTCAAACACTTTCTGAGCAAGCTTGTCGCCTGCCATAGCTGCATCATACACATCTTTGGATGTGATGTCCTCTATCGGCATATTGCGGAGCAATGACGGGTCCTCGCGAAGTTCAAGAAATTCGCGTGCGGTACGTGCCACGCCCGTAGCGGAGCAGTAGGTCTCAAGACATCCGGTGCGGCCACAGCCACACAGACGGCCGTTGTTGCGCTTCACTATCACATGGCCAAGCTCTCCGGCAAAACCGTCATGTCCGTAAACAAGCTGACCGTTGATGACAATGCCGCTGCCCACGCCGGTGCCGAGGGTAATCATGATGAAATCCCTGATACCACGGGCCACGCCATATGTCATTTCGCCGATAGCGGCAGCGTTGGCATCGTTGGTTATGGCTACGGGTATGCCGAACTTGTCACTGAGCATCTGTGCAAAAGGTATGGGGGTGGGCCAGGGAAGATTCACGCCGTCTTCAATCATGCCGGTGAAATAGTTGGCATTGGGTGCGCCCACGCCTATGCCGAATATCTTGCCTTCGGCATCCAGCTGCTTGACGAGACGCATGGTCTCTTCATAAAGTTCGTCAATATAATCATTGATATTGGCGTGCTTGCGGGTTTTGATAGAGTTGCTGGCGAGTACCACGCCACGAGCATCTACAATGCCGAACACCGTATTGGTGCCGCCCATGTCTATGCCGATAACATAAGGTTTGGAGTTGACCATGATTAGTAGATATAAAGTAGTTTAATATGTCTGGGGATTATTTGTAGGTGCAAAGATAACGGATTTTCTCAATTATGAGTAATTTTGCAGCTGCAAAACATATTTTTTGTCTTTTTTATGCTACAATTTCCCGACAATTTGTTCCCGGTGGACACCACCGCCACAAAAACTGCTGAAGCGCAGGCTTCATCGCTCAAGAATCTAACTCTCGATGATTTTCTGAGCCGTCTCGCCTCAGGTACGGTAGAACTGGTAATCAGCATCGCCATCGCCGTTGCCATTTTCTATGCCGGAAAATTCATAATTCGCAAAATCCACACGTTCATAGGCAATATCCTTCTGCGCCGCAACGTGGATGCCTCGCTGAGCACATTCATCCTCTCTCTTATCCGCATAGTGCTCTATTTCATCCTCATCATCACCGTAATAGGGATTTTGGGCATACCCACCAGCTCGTTCCTCGCACTCTTTGCTTCGGCCGGCGTTGCTATAGGTATGGCCCTGAGCGGAACCCTCCAGAATTTTGCCGGCGGCGTGCTCATACTCCTGCTCAAGCCATATAAAATCGGCGACTACATCGAGGCTCAGGGATATGCCGGAACAGTGATGGAGATTCAGATCTTCAGCACCATAATCTGCACACCCGACAACAAATCCATCATCATTCCCAACGGCGGACTATCTACCGGAAGCATCAACAACTGGAGCCGCGAACGATACCGCCGCGTGGAGTGGAACATCGGCCTCAGTTACGGCAACGATGTGGAAGCGGCACGCAAACTCATCCTTGACATGTTCAGCACCGACAAACGCATAATTCAGGGAACGCACTCTCTTGACAATTATGACGATGCCGACATGACCTCCGACACCCGCGACTCTTCCGCTCCCGACCAAGCGAAAAAAGGTTTCTGGAGCCGGCTATTCTCGCACCGCGATGCCATCCGCGCCGACATTGCCGAGCGCGAACGCCGTCAAGAAGCGCGCCTACGCCAGCTGCGTCCCGCAGTGGACCGCACTCCCACCGTCAGATTAGGCGAGCTTGGCGACAGTGCCATCGTGCTCACCGTGCGCGCTTGGGTCAAGAGCAGCGACTTCTGGATCGTGTTTTACGACTACAACGAAGCATTCTACGACCGTCTGCCAAAGAGCGGCGCATCATTCCCGTTCCCCCAGCTCGATGTGCACATCTCCAAACCGTAACAACAACGTAACCTGCTTTAACAATTATTTGTGCTGGCCATACAGGGTTTTCTCATAAATTTTTCCTATTTTTGTGCTCAAATATTTCGTCGCAAACGAGGCCAGCCGTCCCTCACTCTTTCTCTTGCAGTAGCCTTGCATTAGTTTACTTGCAATTTTTTTCACATCCGGTGTTCTCCTCAGCCTCATAGCGCGGACAGTGGCATTTGGCGCCCTCTCTCCACTCCTATGCGCCATGAACGTGCTGCGCAGAGCTGCCTAAAGCTCTATCCGCCACCACCATGAAATAGAAAAAAACATCATAAATGACAAGTAAATGGAATTATGCACCCCTTACTTCAGAAGAGCAGAAATTAGAATCGGAATTAGCTAAACGATACGCCAGTTGCCCGCCCGTGAGCGAGTTACTGGTGCAGCGCGGCATTTCTTCGGTGAAAGAGGCGGAAAAATTTTTCCACCCCTCCCTCAAGGATTTGCACGACCCGTTTCTGATGCCCGGCATGGACAAGGCCGTTGCCCGGCTCAACAAAGCAATGGGTGCCAAAGAGCGCATCATGGTTTACGGCGACTATGATGTGGACGGCACCACAGCCGTAGCATTGGTATATAAATACCTGCAAAATTTTTACTCCAATATCGAGTATTACATCCCTACCCGATACGACGAAGGGTATGGTATTTCGTTACGCTCCATTGACTACGCCGCATCTCAGGATGTGCGGCTGATAATCATCCTTGATTGCGGCATCAAAGCCATCGAGGAGATTCGCTATGCCAAGTCGCTGGGCATTGACTTCATAATCTGCGACCACCATGTGCCCGACGATGAACTCCCGGACGCTGTGGCCATACTCAACCCCAAGCTTGAGGGAAGCACCTATCCCTGCCCCCACCTGTCGGGGTGCGGCGTTGGATTCAAGCTCATGCAGGCATTTGCCAAAAGCAACGGCATTGGCGATGCCGAGCTGGACGCGCTGCTTGACCTTGTGGCCGTGAGCATAGCCGCCGACATCGTCCCGATGGTGGATGAAAACCGCATCATGGCCTACCACGGACTGCGCCGTCTCAACAACAACCCCAACATGGGGCTGCGCGCCATAATACGCATCTGCGGTCTTACAGGCAAGGAAATCACCATTTCAGATGTGATTTTCAAAATAGGCCCGCGCATCAACGCTTCAGGACGCATGCAGAGCGGCCGCGAAGCCGTGGAGCTGCTTGTGGCTCGCGATGCCGCCGACGCATACGAAAAAGCGAAAGCCATAGACCAGTACAACAAGGACCGCAAGGAGCTGGACAAGCGCATCACCGAAGAGGCCAATGCCATTCTTGAAGCAAACGGCGAAATGCTTGATGACAAGAAATCAATCGTAATTTACAACAAGGACTGGCACAAAGGGATAATAGGCATTGTGGCATCGCGCCTCACCGAGCTTTACTACAAGCCCTCGGTGGTGCTCACGCTTGCCAACGGCCTTGCCACCGGCTCATCCCGCTCCGTTCAGGGCTTTGACATCTACAAAGCTGTGGACTCCGCCCGCGACCTGCTTGAGAACTTCGGCGGTCACGCCTACGCCGTGGGCCTGAGCCTCAAGGAAGAGAACATTCCGGAATTCACCCGCCGGTTTGAGGAATACGTGGCTGCCAACATCACCGACAAGCAGCTCACACCGCTGCTGGAAATTGACGCATTCCTTACATTTTCGCAGATAACACCGGAGTTCGTGAACATGCTCAGGCATTTTAACCCCTTCGGCCCGGGAAACAACAAACCCGTGTTCTGCGCCCGCTCGGTAATGGATTTCGGCACCAGCAAACTCGTAGGCAAGAATCTGGAGCACATCAAGCTTGAACTTGTGGATGACACCTCCGGCAAGGTGTTCAACGGCATTGCATTCAACATGAGCCAGTATTTTGAACACATCCACGCACGCAAGCCGTTCGACATCTGCTTCACAATCGAAGACAACAAGCACAGGTCCTCCACTCCCGACATACAGCTCCTCATCAAGGAGATACATGTAAAATAAACAGTCCCCATGTCCACTCCCGAGGAGATACTGGAGCAGTACTGGGGTTACACCTCATTCCGCCCCCGCCAGCGCGATATAATAGATTGCGTGCTGGCGGGGCGCGACACTTTGGGGCTGCTGCCAACCGGTGGCGGCAAAAGCATCACCTTTCAGGTCCCGGCAATGATGCTACCGGGGCTGACCATCGTGGTAACGCCCCTTATCTCGCTGATGAAGGATCAGGTTGACAACCTGCATGCCATAGGCATCCGCGCTGTGGCTCTTCACTCCGGACTGACCCGCAGCGAACACCGCCTCGGGCTTGACCGTTGCCGCTTGGGGAAAGCCAAGATTCTGTATCTTTCGCCCGAAAAGCTCCAGTCCTCAAGCTTCATGGACACCATAACCGGCCTAAATGTCAGCCTTATAGTGGTGGACGAGGCCCACTGCATATCGCAGTGGGGCTATGATTTCCGGCCCTCCTATCTCAAGATAGCCCAACTCCGCCATCTTTACCCCGACGCACCTGTTCTGGCTCTTACCGCAAGTGCCACACCCGATGTCACTGCCGACATAATGGAGCGGCTGGAATTCAAAGCGCCTAATGTGCTGGCACGCAGCTTTGCCCGCAACAATCTGAGCTACGTGGCACGATACGCCGACCACAAGGACGGCATGCTCCTTCAGGTTCTCAAAGCCACTTCCGGTTCTGCCATAGTGTATGTGCGCTCGCGAAAACGCACGCGCGAAATTGCGCAGTTCCTTGTTCATGAGGGCATAAGCGCCGACTTCTATCATGCAGGCCTGGCCGTGGGGGACAAAAACGACAAGCAAAACCGGTGGAAAGCATCGCAAATCCGTGTCATGGTAGCCACCAATGCTTTCGGCATGGGCATTGACAAACCCGATGTGCGCGTGGTGGTGCACATGGACATCCCCATGGGGCTTGAGGAATATTATCAGGAAGCCGGGCGTGCCGGGCGCGACGGAAAGCCTGCATTTGCCGTGATGATAGCATCGCAATACGACAAATCGTCACTCACACGGCGGCTGAACGAAGCGTTCCCGCCCAAAGATTTCATTCGCAGAGTGTATGAGCTTGCCGGAAACTTTTTGAATGTGGCCGTGGGCAGCGGCTACGGCATGGTCTATGAATTTAATTTCACAATGTTCTGCGAACTGTTTCAGCTTCCGCCGATGGCTGCCCGTAATGCCATGCTGATTCTTTCGCGTGCCGGATATGTGGATTATGTGGATGAGGTTTCCACACGCTCACGCATCATGATTACATGCAGCAAGGACGAGCTATACACATTCCGGCTCAACAATGACGCCGACACCGTGCTCCAGATGATTCTGCGCACATATACCGGCCTGTTTGCCGATTATGTCCAGATTTCCGAATCACTCATATCCTCCCGCACCGCACTCAGTGAGGAGCGCGTTTATCAGTCGCTGCTTGAACTGGCCCGCGAAAAAGTGCTGCACTATGTTCCCCGCAGCTCCACACCTTATCTTGTTTACACCACATCGCGGGAAGAGCCGAAATACATCGCCATACCCAAGTCCGTGTACGAAGACCAGCGCAAACGCTTGGAGCACCGCGTTCAGGCAATGAAGGAATTTGTGTATCGTACCGACAAATGCCGCAGCAACATGTTGCTGGAGTATTTCGGAGAAAAACCGGCAGAGCCGTGCGGCCGGTGCGACTACTGTCGCTCCCGGCTCAATCGCTCCAAACCCGGAATAAAAGAGCAGATACTCCGGCTCGCCTCACAGCCCGGAGGCCATACTGTCGATTACATAGCACAGCAGCTTTCGGTTGCGCCGGCTGCATTGGTCCCCCATCTGCGTGCGCTCATGGATGAAAACAAAATCCGTGTGAATGGCATGCAGGTCACCAAAATTTGACTACTTTTGTGATGATATGAGAAAAATTGACCCGGGCACCGTACAGCGCATCCTTGACGCCGCCGACATTGTGGAGGTGGTGAGCGACTTTGTGCATCTCAAGCGCAGAGGCTCCGGCTACATAGGTCTGTGCCCCTTTCACAATGAGCGCACCCCAAGTTTCTCTGTGAGCAAGACCAAGGGGATATGCAAATGCTTCAGCTGCGGAAAGGGAGGCAGTGCGGTCAATTTCATCATGGAACTGGAGCAGATGTCCTACTATGAGGCTCTGAAATACCTTGCAAAGAAATACAACATCGAGATTGAGGAGCGTGAGCTGACCGACAAGGAGCGTCAGGAAGCAAGCGAACGCGAAAGCATGCTTGCCATAAATGATTTCGCCATGCACCATTTTGAGGATGTGATGGCCAACACTCCCGACGGGCAAAACATCGGTCTTGCTTATTTCCGCGAACGCGGCATCAACGAGGCCATGATCAAGCGTTTTCATCTCGGATATGCGCTTGAAAAACGTGATGACCTGCAACAAGCCGCCCTGCGCAAAGGTTTTACCGAGCAATATCTGCTTGAAACCGGGCTATGTTACCGCACCGAGCGTGGCACAGTGCAGGACAGGTTTCGCGGGCGTGTGATTTATCCGGTTTTCACCGTCAGCGGCAAGGTTGTGGCCTTTGGCGGACGCACGCTGCGCAAGGACAAGGATGTAGCCAAATATGTCAATTCCCCCGAATCATCCGTTTACAAGAAAAGCCGTGAGCTTTACGGACTTTATCAGGCAAAACAGGCCATAGTGCGCAAGAACAAGTGCATCCTTGTAGAAGGGTACATGGATGTCATTTCCATGCACCAGAGCGGAGTGGAAAATGTGGTTGCATCTTCCGGCACCTCGCTTACCGAAGGGCAGATACGCCTCATACACCGCTTCACCGAGAATGTAACCGTAATCTACGATTCCGACCCCGCCGGCATCAAAGCCTCCCTGCGAGGCATCGACATGCTGCTGGCCGAGGGACTCAACATCAAGGTACTCCTGTTGCCGGACGGCGATGACCCCGACAGTTTCGCCCAAAACCACAGTTCCGGCGAAGTTGAAGAGTATCTTGAAAAGCATGAAACAGATTTCATACGTTTCAAAACCGACATTCTCATGCGCGGAGTCGAGAATGACCCTATTGCGCGCTCAAGAGTGGTGCAGGATATTGTCCGCTCCATATCAATGATTCCTGACCCGATTACACGCACCGTGTATATCGGAGAGTGCAGCCGCACCATGCAGATTGACGAAAAAGTGCTCACTCTTCAGGTAGCAAAATTCATTGCCGAACGACGGGAGCGTGAATCCCTTGACGCGCAGCGGCGACGCAACCGAGAGGCTGCCGGCCTGCCCGCAGAGCCTCAGGACCAATCCGACACTACCGACACTGCCCGTGTTGAAGCTGTTGCCCCATCCCCCCCGACGGAAGCTAAGCCGTCAGGAAATGCCGGGTTCCTTATGCCGTATGAGCGGGAACTGCTACGCTATGTGCTCAAATATGGAATGATGTACCTCTGTGATGTGCCGGTTGATGATGAGGGCAATGTACGGCCCATGAGCGTCATTGAATACGTTGACCACGAACTGAGGGAAGACGGCATCACACTTTCCAATTCCCATCTCGCGCATGTGTTCGAGGCAGCCAAGCAAGTCAGCACATCTTGGGAATCCGACTACAATGCCTTCCGCATAAAAGCCGAGGAAGCGCGCCGGAAACAAATCAGCGAGGGAATAGAGCATATACGGCATACTGCCGAGGATGTGGCAAGCATAGACATGGCCGAAAAGCAGTTAAGAGAAACCGCTGAAGCCAGCATGCAGGACTCACTGCTGCAGTTTTCCGCCTTATATATAGAAAAGGTGTTGGCATCAAGCCCCGACGACATTGTGCGCCGCATCACAACCGAGCTTGTAAGCTCCCGCCACAAGCTCAGCAAAATTCACACCAAGTACGCCAAAATAGCCGGCGAAGAAGACAAGCTTTACGAGCTGTTGCCCCGTGCCGTATATAACCTCAAAGAAGCTTTGATTGAGTGCGACATAAGCGCCACCATGAAAAAAATAGGCGAAACATATGCCGCACCAGACCATGATTTTGAAGCCGTGCGCACACTGATGCAGCGCATAGCCGAACTCAACGAAATGAAAAAAGAGCTCGCCAAATACCTTGGCGAGCGTATCCTTTCACCCCACAAAATCCCCTGACCCAAAAGCCGGGGCGGGCTTATTTATCAGTGCGATTTCAGCATCAGGCCCACACGTTCCTGCAATCCGAACATCAGATTCATCACATGCACTGCCGAGCCGGCTGCGCCTTTGATTTTATCGTCAATGGCCACGTTTATCACCAGCCACGGATCCGATTTCTGGAGATGTATTATGCACTTGTTTGTGCCGGCCACCTCCATAAGCGTGGGCAGCGTATCGGCCACAAGAGTGAAACTGTGGTCGGAGAAAAACTCCTCATATAGTTTTTCTATCTCATTTACACTTACCGCCGACTCCATATACACAGTGGCGGCCAATCCGTTCTGCCATCCTCCGGCCGTCACTACATACAGCATCTCGCTGTGAAAACTTGCCTGCAATGTGCCGAGTGCGCCCCGTATCTCGGCATCCTCCTCATGCTCCAGCAGAGCAAGCGGCTCACCCGGTTCGGCCTGAGGCTCAGCCTGAACAGCATTAATATGTATGGTGGAGTTAAGCAAAAGATTCTTGGCCAGCGGAAGCAGAGCCGGCAGCACTGCACTTGCCAGCGGACCCGGCATGGAAGCTCGCGTAGCACCGCGCACCAGAGGCTTGCGGTTCAGTTCCGGCAAAGCATACACCCACGGCGAATCAGCGTCATTAAGCGACTCCTCGCGAAAATCGGGCGACAAATCTATGATCTTCAGTCCTTCAGGCACAGAATGGGTTGCCATGAATTTCATTGATGCGCCCGGCTCGGTGTCAGCCATAAACAGCACATCTATATCATCTATCGGCATCTGCGAGGTAAAACGCATGAATGTTTCACCTCTCAGGCCGCGGTGTACCTGCGAAAGCAGCATACCTTCGGCCTCAGGAGCATTCACACACACTATCTCCACATCGGGGTGGTTGATCAATATCTTAAGTATCTCACGTGCTTGGGGAGTGGTACCCCCGGAAATGGCTGCTTTAATCATGTCAGGAGAAATTTTGTTTTGATTCAGCTATCACATTAGCAGGAAGTATGGCGGAGAAAAGAGTGAACAAATCGTTGCGCGATGCATCTTCGGCCAGTGCCACAAACACGGTGTCGGCTCCGGCTATCGTTCCAAGCAACAGGGGAGATGAAATCTCGTCTATGTCATAGGCAAGACCTCCGGCATATCCGTTGCGCGTTTTGATTACCGCGATATTGCCCGTAAACGCCAGCGACAGTATGGCCGCCTGACGAACGCTGTCCATGGCATGCGTGGCCACCTCATCGGCTGCCGTGCCGTTGGCAGCTATTACATAACGGTAGCCGCCCATTTCGGTTACAACTTTGGATGTGCGCAGTGTCTTCAAGTCACGTGACAAAGTGGCTTGGGTCACTTCACAGTTGCGTGCCTTAAGCTCATCCATAAGTTCCTCTTGCGAACCAACTTGGTTATGAAGCAATATATTTACTATTTGCGATAAGCGCGCTTGACGTTTGTTCATATTTATGATTTTCGGATATGTTGTTACACCCACAAAGCTAATACACAAATAATAAATATGCAAAAAATTTGCATATAAAATTTGGAATTTTAAAATACGTAAAAAGACCGTGCCATCAGCACAAGGTGGCGCGGTCTTTGCGGAATATCATGGACCGGGTTATTTGAGATGGATAATGTAGAATCCGGAGGGGAGGTCAATATGGAATGTGCCGCCGGGATGGTTGATGGAGGCTAACTTCTGACCTGTGGTGTTGAAAATCTCTATTTTACCCTCGGGAAGCTCCTGTGTCAGTCCGTCTGAGCCTACGGTCATTTTCAGTGAGGTGTGTTCGGGGGCGCTCTGTGCGGTTGTGCCAACAGATTCCACTCCGGCATACTCTCCGGGCTGAAATCCCTCAATGTGCTGGAATTTACCCCACACCGGGTCGGCTCTGTAGGCATCCTCACTTCCGGCCGGCACTTTCAGCACGCAACTGCTGTGGTCGTCAAGAATAGAATAAGTTGTGGCCAATATAGTATGATACATGAATAATGGCGGCTCGGGGCTCAATGACACTACTTCTTTTAAGTTAGGACATTGATATATTATGCATCCATTATCTCCATATGGAGGGGGCGGTGATTCCGCATCACCAATAATCGCATAATCAGTGCACCCTAAGGGCCATATTTCCGGGTAATTTGGAAATATCACTCGCTCCAGATTCTTACAGTCCTTGATTGTGACAGTGGACAAACCGATATGGCGCTGAGGAAATCTGATTTCTTTGACCTTGCAGTTATTGAAGATATGAGTGTAGAAAAGTGCACCCCTTACTTCGGGTTCGTATTTGCATTCGTTGTCCACAAATACGATATTTTCTATATCGGATGTATCAAAGGTGTGTGGCATTATATGCCATAGATAAGAACCAAAAGTGCATGTCTTGGACTTTGTTCCGTCAAGCGCATAATTGTGCAGTATCATTGCTTTTGACAGGTCAAGCCCATTTATTACATTTGTTCCCGAAAAGGCATATAAGCTTATGAATCGTATCACGCCTGAAATATTGAGCGTTATGTCGCCACAGTCTTTGAATGCTTTAGCGTAAATGGCGCATTGGTCGGACGAAAGATTGAACTCTTTAAGTTCCTTGCGCCCTTCAAACAATGATTCACCAATGAACACCACATCATAGATGTTTCCGTTAATGTTAATTTCACTCGGCACATTCACGACTCCATTTTCGGGAATATGAGTTATGTCATATATTTTGGCGGCTGTGAGTGTTTCTTTAAGTGCCCATAAATAAGGAGGTGTGTTCGGATAGGTACATTCTACCTCTACTATCTCATAACACACGCCGTCCAGCTCTATTTTGTCGCCGATTTCAGCTTTGCCTATGAACGATATGGCGAGCAGAGCTATTATTAATGCGGTTATTCTTTTCATGATGATTTTAATTTGGGATGTACATTTTTACGTTTGAAACCGGGTATCCGTTCACCATTAGCGATGCCGTCAAAACGCCGCTACCGGTGTACATGCTTATGGTTTGTTTTTGGTTTGTTATGCTTTTGTCAACCTGCTGTTCGGCAATGAAATTTCCGGTTGCCATGTCCACAATCAGCATAGAGATGTTTTTGGTTTTGTCGGCATTATTGATTATGTAGTCAATCTCCACTCTTCCTCCGGCTTTGGTGTCGCGCCAACCCACAATTTGGCTTGGTGCGGTTGGTGCTATAGTGCCGGTAAATTCAATACCTGAATCAATCATAGGAATTTTATTGTGGTTGTGCACCACTACCGAAACATATTTTTCCACATCAGGATTTGTGAATTTGTAGGAAGCTGTGGAACCGTAATACATGAATGGTCTGTTGATAGTGGGGTCGTAGAACGATATATAGGCGTTTTCGTTGAGCGATACGTTTATTGAGTTTTCGCCGCGCTCAATCTCAACTCCGCTAAATGCAGTGGGAGTTTCAGTGGTGAACAGCATGCTCGGGTCGCCAAAGCAGTGTGTCACCCGTTTGGTGTACAGGTCTGTGTCGCAAATGTCTTCCACATCAGCATCAAATCCGTTTATGGCAAAATCAAGAATGCCTCCAAGCCGATAAATGGGAACGGTCTGCATCACATAGGGGTCGTGGATATAATTGCTGATAGGGTACTTTTCAAGCTCAAATCCAGGCTCAGGCCAAATGGCATTGAACATCAAAGAAACGAGTTTATCGTTATATCCTGAATAAGTTGTTTCGGTTTGAGCAAAAAGTCCCATGGTGCCACCGTTTTTCTTAGTCAGCATGCTTCTGGCAAAGCAATCGTCTTCAGAATGGTTACCTGAATGACACGTGATGCTGAATACCAACGGCATCAGTTCATAGTTGTTGAGCTTGTTGATGCAGGACAAACCAAACGGTTTTGTGGTGTATGACTGTAGATGGCCAAGTTTCCATCCCCCAGAGAACCCATGCCCGCGATACAGAATGTAGAGCCTGCCGTCATTAAAGGACGAAATCAATGAGCTCTGATTGGCACCCCATTGAAACCAGTTCTCAAATCTCAGCTCCTCTGGGATGCTGTCTCCGTTGGAATAATCAGGGTTCCATCTTTGAGGCCATGGATGACCGTAAATTTGTGCCTGATAGAGTCTTTCCACAGATATATTGTGGTAAGACATAATGTACTCCTTTACTTCTTCGCAGGTCTTTACAAACCTCCTGTCTTCTGTGCCATCGGGAGTGATATCAGCAAAGTGCTCGTTTATAGTTCTTTCATCTTCAAAGTAGCCAAAATGTGTAGCATTGGAGTAAAAATAAGGGTCGGTGGGGGGATATTGCTCATACCAGAGTATTTTGTCAACAACCGTTTCAAGAGAGTTGGCGTCCCTAACGGGAATGCGGCCTCGGTAGAGGTCCGGAATAAAGTCGGTGCTGTCGCCGAAACATCCATAGTGAAAATCGGTTATGTATCTTTTTTCACTTCCGGATGAATCTGCATATATTTTTTCCTCTCCCGGCACTTTTGTATGATCTCCCACAATAAGGAGGTACATGAGTGATGGGGTTTGGAGATGGGTGCTTTTTACAACGGCCTTTATCTGATCAGGCGTCCATGATGATTGCGATTTTACAATCACATTATAACCCAATTGCTTTTTCCATTTGATGAAATCTCTGAGCGCGTATTCAAAATCAGGGACAGTGATTATTAAGTATCCGGCATTGACAACCATGGAAGAATTGGCCAAAGAGCGGGTTGAGCCTGTGGAAGCCCTTTCGCAGTTGGGATTCAACAGCGAATTAGGCTCATAGGAGATGTCGGAGGGTGTTTTATTTCCTGTAAAAGTTATTTTGTAGGATAGTTCGGAATAAGCACGAATGCTTTTTCGGTTGTAATCGTATTGAATTGGTGATATTTTGACTCTGACTATAGGTTGGTTTCTATAATCACCGGAAGCAAGCTGAGTGCATACGTTTTCAGGATAATATCCGGCGTAGGGTGTTATCGGAGCCACATTGTCGGCAGTATGTCTAATAGTGTCGGTTTCAGCAATAGGGAATCGAGCCGGAGCAAGTGTATAGCCCAAATCATGATGGGAAGCAGAGAGTAATGTTACATATGGATTACTGCCGGCCGGTGCCACAAAAGCATCAATATGCTCCGACACAGCGGGCTTGCCTGATTGGGTTATGACACTGAATCCGGGTATGACGCACTGATAACTGCCGGGGAAAAGATTGTCCTCAGAAATAAGGGGCGAATGAAACTTGTAGGTCACAATAATGCCGTTGGCGGTTTCTTGCACAGTGCGCGTGGGTGTGGGATCAGCATTGCTGCCGGATGCCGACCCCGTGGCCAATTCTGTAGTCGGAGAACCTGAAACAGCCAGCATCACATTGATGAGGAGGATAGATAGGAGGATTCGCATAATGCAGTGTTTTTAGGGGAGATTAGATTTTGTAGTGCAATATAGCAATTAAATTCTTGAACGGCAAATTTTTGCTTAAAAATGCTTAAATTTTTGGAGCCGCATCCATTTTTCATGAACGCTGCTCCATTATATCAATGTATCAGTCTTTTACTGTTGTTATTCTTCAAGGCGACGGGCACCGTCACTCACAATCACGGGATAAATCTGTGGCTTGTGACCGTACTTGCTCAGGAATTTCTCTGTTACGGTTTCAATAAACGGCTCATAAAGATCGTCTTTCACCAGATTTATAGTGCAGCCGCCAAAACCGCCGCCCATGATACGTGAGCCAGTAACGCCGCACTCTTTGGCAACATCATTGAGGTAGTCAAGCTCCTCGCAGCTCACCTCATAGAGTTTTGACATACCTTCGTGTGTCTTGTACATGCGGTCGCCCACAGTCTCGTAGTCGCCTTTAAGCAATGCGTCACACACATCAAGTACACGCTGTTTTTCGCCAATCACATATTCGGCGCGCATATAATCCTCATGCGATATTTTGTCCTTTATGGCATTGAGCATATCCATGTCAGCGTCGCGGAGGGTTTCCACACCAAGGGTCTTGGCAACACGCTCGCAACTTTCGCGGCGTTTGTTGTAAGGAGAATCCACAAGTTCGTGTTTAACGCGGGAATCCACGAGCACGAGCTTATAGCCATCAAGCTTGAAGGGGAAATATTCAAACTCTCCCGAACGGCAATCCAGACGCATCAGATGATCCTTTTTGCCATGTACTGAAGCAAATTGGTCCATGATACCGCAGTTCACGCCGCAATAATTATGTTCGGTGCTCTGCCCTATCTTGGCAAGCTCCATCTTGGGGAATTTGTTGTCGTTGAACAGGTCATTCAAGGCGTTGGCAAAACAGCTTTCAAGAGCGGCTGACGATGACAGTCCGGCTCCGAGAGGCACATTGCCTGCAAATGCGGCATCAAAACCCTCTACCTTGCCGCCGCGCTTGATTATTTCGCGGCATACGCCGAATATGTAGCGTGCCCACTGCTGCTCGGGAGCATCCTCCTCTTTCAGCCCGAACTCCGCATATTCGTTAAGGTCCAGTGAGAACAGACGCACCTTGTCTGTGCCGTTAGGACGGATTTCGGCCATTATCACCTTGTCGATAGCTCCGGGAAATACAAAGCCCCCGTTATAATCGGTGTGTTCGCCTATAAGATTAAAACGACCGGGTGCCACATAGAAGATTCCGTCGCCCCCGAAATTGTTTTTAAATTGCTCGTGAATTTTATTTTTCATGATGACAAGAATTAAAGTTACTTTGCAGCAAATGTAATCATTTTTATCAACACACCCAAAATATTGTTACCCGTCGCTATTCTAAAAATTCATAAATACTTAACTTTGCACCTGTCTTAGCTTAACTGCATTGACAATTAATTATACATGTACTTATGGAGCAGCTCAAACATGAGTGTGGGATAGTGGTTATACGCCTTCGCAAGCCACTGGATTATTACAAACAGAAGTACGGCTCTTATGCCTATGGACTTGGCAAACTCTATCTCATGATGGAGAAACAGCACAACCGCGGACAGGAAGCAGCCGGAGTTGGAGTGGTCAAACTTCAGGCACCCGCCGGATATGAATACGTGTTTCGTGAACGCGCCCTCGGCACCACGGCCATTCAGGAAATATTCGGCAACATACATTCTCAGATGCATGCCGCAGAGGTGGAAAACATGAACGCTTCCGAAGCGGCGCAGTTTGCCCCGTTCATAGGCGAAATCTACATGGGGCACCTCCGCTACAGCACCACGGGCAAGGGTGGCATGAGCTATGTCCATCCATTTCTGCGACGCAACAACTGGCGCTCACGCAATCTGATGCTGTGCGGCAACTTCAACATGACCAATGTTGATTCCATATTTCAAAGCGTGATAAAACGCGGACAGCACCCGCGACTCTATAGCGACACCATAATGCTTCTTGAGCAGCTTGGCTATGCTCTTGACCACGAGAATCACAGAGTTTACCGTGAGCTGCGCAACCGGCTTGAGGAGCCGGAGCTTACACGCGCCATTGAGCAGCGCATCGACATGCACCGCGTGCTTGCCGACTGCGTCGGTTCATGGGACGGCGGATATGTGATTTGCGGTGCCACGGGAAGCGGAGATGTATTCGTGCAGCGCGACCCCCACGGCATACGCCCCGCGTGGTACTACATTGACGATGAAATCGTGGTGGTGACATCCGAAAGGCCTGTCATACAGACCGCTCTCAATGTGCCTCGTGCCGATGTGCACGAGCTTGAGCCGGGAGCAGCCCTGATTCTCACTCCGGAAGGCGACCCGCAGATAGTACAGGTCATGGAGCAGGGCAAGAACCAGCGGTGCTCTTTTGAGCGAATATATTTTTCTCGCGGCAGCGATGCCGACATTTATCGCGAGCGCAAGGCCCTCGGACGCAACCTCGTGCCTGACATACTTCAGGCCACCGGACCCGATTTGAGCAAAATTGTACTCTCTTTCATACCCAATACTGCCGAAGTGGCATTCATTGGCATGGTGGAAGGATTGGAACAGCATCTTGACCGCATTCGCGCTGATGAAATTGAAAGCGCCATGGCCAACGGCACCCTTACACGAAACCGGGTGGAAGAAATCATGAGCCGTAAGCTCAGAGTAGAGAAAGTGGCAATAAAGGACATAAAACTGCGCACTTTCATTGCCGAAGGCGAGGTACGCAATGATCTTGCAGCTCATGTTTACGATGTGACATACGGCTGTATTCACAACAACGAAGATACCCTCGTGGTGATAGATGACTCCATTGTGCGCGGCACCACGCTCAAACAAAGCATTCTGCGCATCCTTGACCGTCTGCACCCCAAGAAAATCGTCGTCGTGTCCTCATCACCGCAGGTCCGCTATCCCGACTATTACGGCATTGACATGAGCCGTATGGGTGAGTTCATAGCATTCCGCGCTGCAGTATCGCTCCTCAAGCGCTCCGGCATGCAAGACATTCTGCACCAAACCTACCGGCACTGTCTTGCTCAGAAAGATGTTCCCGACAGTGAGTTGGTCAACTGCGTAAAAGCTGTTTATGAGCCTTTCTCCGACCGGGAAATATCAGCTGAAATAGCACGCCTTCTCACACCTGCCGACATGCATGCACAAGTGGAAATAGTTTACCAGACTCTCAAAGGCATGCACGAGGCCATTCCCGACAGTCCCGGTGACTGGTACTTCTCCGGCAACTATCCCACCCCCGGAGGCATAAGGCTCGTCAATCAGGCTTACATCAACTTCTACGAAGGTCACGCCGACAAACGCTGATATCGCAAAAATCATAAAACGCGCCGGAACATGGCTCTCAGACCAATTCCGGTGCGTTTCGTATCTTATTGATAATGTTTCTTACTTGACTATATCGCCAAGGAAGGCATCAAACTGTGCGGCATCCATGTACCCTGTCTGCTGCTTAGTGGTGCCGTCGGGCATCATAATGAGCACGGTAGGAATAGATTGGATATTATATTTCTCGGCAAGAGCCTTGCACACATCCACATCGGCTGCTGCAAAGGTGGCCTTTTCAGAATATTTGGCCGCAGCATCATGAAACACGGGCTTGAACTGCATGCACGGACCGCACCATGTAGCCCAGAAATCAACTACTACAGGTTTGTCACCGGCCACAAGCTCATCATTAGCCGAGAACTCGATTACCTCACCCGGCTGGGCTGCAGGCTGAGGCTGTTCCTGTGTTGCACTCACTGTATCGGCTGCAGCCTCTTCAGCGGGTGCAGCTGTTTCATTCTTCTGCGAGCATGCAGCCATCATAGCGCAAATTCCCACAGCAGCAATATAAACTATTTTCTTCATAATTATTTAAGTTATTATTTATAATAACGCAGTATTTACCTTATTGTTGCACATCGTCATCGGCGGTCCACACATTTGTGATGCGACCGATATAGCGGGTGTGGAAATCCGACTCCGGATACCAGCGGCCTATCAGCTGTTTGTCCACAAATGCCTCTGCCTTAAAGCAATCCTTATACACCACCTCACATTCTATCACCAGTGAAGCTTCCTTGAATGTCACTTCACCCGATGGCAGCTCCACTGCCGTCAGGCCGGGATAATGCATCTTGTCCATCTCTCTGCCCGAATGGGTGCCCATCACGGTAAGGATTTTGCGCATATTTTCCGGGAAAAAGCTTAAGGTGAACTTGCCGGTGCGCTCAATGTACTCATGAGTGTATCGCTGAGGACGCACAACGGTTTCGGCCACATCCATACCCCACATTTCGCCTACCATGCCCCATGAAGCGGTCATGGTATTGAAATCTGACATATTTCCGGCGGTAACGAGCATCCAATGACTTGCTATGAGGTTTATAGGATTTGCTGTAATCTGTTTTGGAGAAATCTGTTTCATATCATAAAGCACGGACCCGCCGCAGCAGGCCCGTGATAATTATTTGGTTAATGTCGGTTCAGCAAGGAAGAGCGGCATTTGTTTTGTGTACGGCCTCTGCACTCTTGTGGAAGAGTTCGCGCTCCTGCTCATTGAGGTCAAATTCCACAATCTTCTCAATACCCTTGCGGCCGAGCAGACAGGGAACACCGATGCAAAGATCCTTTTCGCCATATTCGCCGTCAAGCAAAGCCGAGCAGCTGATAAGACGCTTCTCATCGCGAAGCACTGCGCTCACCACCTGAGCGGCTGCGGCTCCGGGTGCTATCCACGCCGATGTGCCGAGGAGCTTGGTGAGAGTAGCGCCGCCCACCATAGTGTCAGCCGCTACTTTGGCAAGCTGATCCTCGGGAAGCAGCCCGGTTACAGGCAGCCCGCGATATGCTGCGTAACGCACCAGAGGAATCATTGTGGTGTCGCCGTGGCCGCCGATTACGATACCTTCCACCTCAGTGGCATTGGCATTCAGAGCCAGCGACAGGAAATACTTGAAGCGTGCGCTGTCAAGTGCGCCGCCCATACCTATTATACGCTCTTTGGGCAGACCCGAAATCTTATGAATCAGATATGTCATTGTATCCATAGGATTGGCCACACACAGAATGATGGCATTGGGCGAATATTTGAGAGCGTTTTCGGTCACTGCCTTAACGATACCGGCGTTGACACCTATAAGTTCCTCACGGGTCATGCCCGGCTTGCGGGGAATTCCCGAGGTAATCACAATCATGTCGCTGCCTGCGGTCTTTTCGTAATCATTGGTTACACCGGTAAGACGGCCATTGAAATGCAGTATGTTGGCTGTCTGCATTATATCCATGGCCTTTCCTTCGGCCACGCCTTCTTTGATGTCTATAAGCACAACCTCATCGGCAATGCTCTGAGTAACCAGCACATTTGCACAAGTGGCGCCTACATTACCTGCGCCTATCACTGTAACTTTTGACATAGTAGTTCTTGTTGTTTGTTCTTGTTTGGGTGTTTAATGCCACAAATATAATGAATTATTATCTTATGAACAACAATTCACGGTATTTGGGCAAAGGCCACATTTCATTATCCACCATCAGCTCCAGCTTGTCGATATGATAGCGTATGGTATCCATGCACGGTGTCACATTGTCATGATAGGCTATGGCCTTTTCGCGCTCGGAAGTTATGCGGTTGGCCTCGCGGCGCGCATCCACCATACGTGTCACTTCGCTTTTGATTATCTGTATATGGCGGGCCATATCTTCAATGGTCTCCATGTCGGCATGACTAAGTTCGGCAGCTTTTTCGGTGGGGAAGATAGCCTTGATTTTAAGCACATTGTCCAAAAGCAATGACTGGTAACGTGTGGCCACCGGCAGCACATGGTTTATGGCAAGGTCGCCAAGCACCCTTGCTTCAATCTGCACCTTCTTGGTGTACATTTCCCATTTCACCTCATTGCGAGCCTCAAGCTCCACTTTTGAGAAAACCCCTGTGTCATGAAACATCTTCACTGAGCTGGGTTTCAGATACGCATCAAATATCAGAGGGGTGCTGCTCTCGCAGTCCAAACCGCGACGCTCTGCTTCCTTGCGCCACTCGTCGGAATAGCCGTTGCCGTCAAAATGTATTGGTTTTGACTCCACAATCAAACAGCGGATCTCCTCCAGCAATGCATTGCGCAATGTTTCGCCCTTGGCTATGCGGGCATCCACCTTTGATTTGAACATCTGCAGCTGATGGGCCACTGCCGCATTGAGAGCAAGCATGGCTGCCGCGCAGTTGGCGCTTGATCCGATTGCACGGAACTCAAAGCGGTTACCGGTAAACGCAAATGGCGATGTGCGGTTGCGGTCTGTTGCGTCAAGCATTATTTCGGGTATCTGCGACACATTCAGGCGCAACCCCTCTTTTCCGGCAAGGTCCGACAGATCATCATTCGGACTCTCCTCCACTCTACGCAATATATCCGCAAGCTGGGTGCCGGTGAAAATGGATATTATGGCTGGAGGAGCCTCATTGGCACCAAGACGATGTGCATTCGTGGCCGACATTATCGAGGCTTTGAGCAGCGCATTGTGGGTGTGCACCGCCGCCATCACATTCACCACAAATGTAATGAACTGAAGATTGTCCTTTGCTGTCTTGCCGGGAGAAAAAAGCATCACGCCGGTATCTGTGCCCAAACTCCAGTTGTTGTGTTTGCCCGACCCGTTTATGCCTGCAAACGGTTTTTCGTGAAGAAGCACACGGAAATGATGCCTGCGCGCCACTTCCGACATCAGCGACATCAGCAGCAGATTATGGTCGTTGGCAAGATTGGTTTCCTCAAATATCGGGGCAAGCTCAAACTGGTTGGGTGCCACCTCGTTATGACGGGTTTTGGCCGGAATGCCAAGTTTGTGGCACTCTATTTCCAAATCCAGCATAAATGCCTCCACTCTTGATGGTATGGCCCCGAAATAATGGTCCTCAAGCTGCTGGTTCTTGGCCGACTCATGCCCCATAAGGGTCCTGCCGGTGAGCATGAGGTCAGGACGGGCGCTGTACAGCGATTCGTCCACAAGGAAATACTCCTGTTCCCATCCCAGATAGGAGCGCACATGCTTCACATTGGGGTCAAAATAGCGGGCTACTGCCGTAGCGGCGCGATCCACAGAATTGAGGGCACGCAAAAGGGGTGTCTTGTAATCAAGGCTCTCTCCGGTGTATGATATGAATATCGTGGGAATACAGAGCGTATTGCCCATGATAAATGCCGGAGATGATATGTCCCATGCGGAATATCCGCGTGCCTCGAATGTGTTGCGTATCCCTCCGTTGGGAAAGCTTGACGCATCAGGCTCCTGCTGCACAAGCAGCTTGCCGGTAAACTTTTCTATCACACCGCCCTTGCCGTTGTGTTCCACAAAAGCATCATGCTTTTCGGCCGTGGTCTCGGTCAATGGCTGGAACCAGTGGGTGTAATGACGCGCTCCGTTATCTATGGCCCAGCGCTTCATACCTTCGGCCACACTGTCGGCCACTTCGCGGGGCAACGGTTCTTTGTTGTCTATGGCACTGCACAACGCTTCAAATGTGTCGGCAGGAAGATATTCAAACATCTTCTGACGGTTGAACACATATTTGCCATAATACACCTCAGGTCGCTCGGAGGGTATCTCCACCGGATCTGCTTTGCGGTTGAACGCTTCGTCCACAACCTTAAATCTCAATTCTGACATTGTAAGTATAATATTTGTAAGTGATTAGACATTGAATTTTGCTATCCTCTCCACTGCCCTGAGCGTGTCCTCATGGCTGGAGAATGCCGTAAGGCGGAAATAACCTTCGCCCGAAGGGCCGAAACCGGCTCCGGGAGTGCCCACCACATTGCATTTGTGCAGCAGGGCATCAAAGAAATCCCATGAGCTCATGCCGTCGGGCGTACGCAGCCATATATAAGGGGCATTCACGCCACCCCAGGCACGCAATCCCGCTTCCTCAAGTCCCTTGCGCAGAATTGCCGCGTTGTTCATATAATAGCTCACGGTTTCGCGCACCTGTTCCCGACCCGCGTCTGTGTACAATGCTTCAGCTCCGCGCTGCACCACATAGCTTGCACCATTGAACTTGGTGCTCTGCCTGCGAAGCCACAATGCATTGAGGCTCACTTCATTTCCTGACCTGTCCACCCCTTTCAGCTCATGAGGCACCACGGTATAACCGCATCTTAGCCCCGTAAACCCGGCTGTCTTGGAATAACTGCGAAACTCTATCGCCACCTCTTTTGCCCCGGGTATCTCATATATTGAGTGCGGAACATCACTGTCGGAAATATAAGCCTCATAAGCCGAGTCAAACATTATCAGTGCGTTATGGGTCCGCGCATATTCCACCCATTTTTTCAATTCGTGGCGTGTCAACGCAGTACCGGTGGGATTATTGGGATAACACAGATATATTATATCCGGGCTTCCTTTGGGCAATGCGGGAATGAAATCATTTTCTGCCACACACGGCAGATACTCTATGCCGCGGCGTGTACCGTCCGGAAGCAGCTCACCTCCGCGCCCGGCCATCACATTGGAGTCCACATACACGGGATACACCGGGTCGGTCACGGCCACTTTGCAGTCAGGCGACAATATATCGCCTATATTGCCGGTGTCGCTTTTAGCCCCGTCACTGATGAATATCTCGTCCACGCCAAGCTCCACGCCAAGCGGCGCATAATCGTGGGCCACGATGCAGCGGCGCAAAAACTCATACCCCTGTTCTGGACCGTAACCATGAAAAGTTTTCACATCCGCTTCATCCATCACGCCCCGCATCATCCCCTCTATAGCCGCCGGGCAAATCGGGCGTGTGACATCACCTATACCCATGCGTATCACATCGGCATCGGCATGAGTGTTGCGGTATGCTGTCACTTTTCGTGCTATCTCAGAAAAGAGATAGGATGGTGACAACATACTGAAATTATCGTTGACATGTATCATCTTGTGTAAGTTGAGTCGTTTCTGCGTTTATAAATCCCGTTGAAAACCTCCGTAGCCGGCCCGGTCATATACACATGGCCGTCTTCGCGCCATTCCACCTTCAAGTCACCTCCCGGCAGCTTCACGGTCACTTCCTTGCCGGTAAGCCCGTTCAGTACCGCCGCCACTGCCGTTGCGCATGCACCGGTACCGCACGCCATCGTCACGCCACTGCCTCGTTCCCACACCTGCATCTCTATCACATCCGGCCCTGCAATGGCGGCGAACTCTATATTTGCCCGGTCAGGCCACATTTCGTGACATTCAAGTTCCGGTCCTATATCATTTATTGGAAGCCCCGCAAGCGTTGGCAGGAATATCACGCCGTGCGGATTGCCCATCGACACCGCCGTCATATGCAGCTCGCCCATACTTGTTGGCACCGGCGCATTCACAACTTTTGAGGAAGCTCTCACCGGCACTTCCTCCGGTTCAAATACAGGTGCGCCCATATCCACTGTCACGCTCTCCACTTTTCCGGAAGCACCGTCCACGTGAAGTTCCAGCGTTCTGATGCCGGCCAAAGTTTCAAGTGTTAGGGTACGCTTGGCAGTCAGATTATGGTCATACACATATTTGCCCACACATCTGCTCCCGTTGCCGCACATCTTTGCCTCCGACCCGTCGGCATTGAATATTCTCATCCTGAAATCCGCCACATCGCTCGGCTCTATGAGTATAATACCGTCACCGCCCACGCCTGTGTGACGCTGGCTCATCTCTATTGACAGTTCCGAAAGTGAGTGGGGTTCATTGGCAGGACAATGAATATAGATGTAATCATTGCCCAAGCCATGCATCTTGGTAAATGAGATTTCGTTCATACGGTATCTCAAAGTTTGACGCATGCAAAATTAATATTTTTTTCGCACCCCAAGCTTCACTTGACTATTTTTTTATCTACTTTTTGATTGCGGCACATTTTCAACAAAAAAAATCGCGCCCGCACATAGCCGACGCGATCTATTCTGAATTGCTGCCCTTCTATTTCTTCAGCAGATAGGATGTCAGCGGCTGGAGCTTTCCGCTCAGTTTCCCGCCTTTCACCACGAAAGTAGCGTTGTGAACCTCATCGGTGTATGTTCCGTCGGGAAGCAACGTATCCATTTTCACATTACGGGCCTTGTCGGTGAAATTCACCAGAGCTGCCCCTTTGTTTCCGCGAGCCACCTGTGCCACCTCGCCCTTGGTGGTAGTGAATATGCGCTCCGGCTCCCCTGCCATTGCGGCGCGGAATCGGTTTGCGGCCACCACCTCTGGGTGCTTGAACTCATCGTTACCGCGTGGACCCACAAGATTGTTGCCCCAGTAGTTGGTACGGGTGCTTCCGGCAGGACGGCTGAAAAACAGCGGTGTGCCGTGCTGGCGGGATGCAAGAAACACCCATCCCATCCTTATCTGTTCGTCTGTGAGATGTGCCGACTCGTGATTGTTGCAATACGTATCGTGGCTCTCCACCCATGTCACAAGTGAATCGGGCGATGCGCTGTGATGCCATGACACAAGGTCTTCGGCCAGTGCATCCCCTTTTTCAAGCGCCGAACGCAGTGCGTGACCGTAATTGCTGGCCGTAACATCTATAAACTCTGTATATTCCTTCTCCTTCACATTCTTGTCTTGGAGCACTTCTCCGTAAATGAAGAGCGAATCAGGCATGAGCAACGACAGCCCTTTGGCTGCCTCGCGCCCGGTGGCCACCGGCCAGAAATTGTTTCGCACAGCTTTGGCATCCTTAGGATCCGAAGGCAATCCTATATGCTTGGCCGTATCGTAGCGAAAACCGCGTGCACCAAGATTAATCAGGTCATTCACATACTGCATGTAGTAATACTGAAAATCCGGATTCTCGGTATTCACATCAGGCAGACCGCCCATTTCGCCGGTAGTGCACTGATAACGGTCATTCCATTCAGTAATCGGAGTAAAGCCGTTGGCATGAAACAGATTTTCATGACCGCCAACAGCTCGGTCCAGATCAGGCAGCACCGCAGTATGATCCACCGCAGTGTGATTGGGCAGCACATCCACTATCACCTGCACATTGTATTTGCGCGCACTGTCGCACATGGCCTTGAACTCATCACGACTCCCGAGCAGATAATTTCCGATTTTCCAGTCTGTAGGCTGGTAATAATAATACCATTTGCCCTGAATCGAATCTCCCGGCTGGCTGAACAATGCCTTTCCGCCATTGTCCCCCACAAAGCAGGTGTTGGCCGGCGAAGTCTGCACATAGGCATAACCGGCATCGGCTATATCCTTCATATTGTCAGCGATAGTATTAAAACTCCATGACCATGCATGAAGAATAGCTTGAGTTTCGGTATTGCCCACACGGCCATGGCGGGGCGAAGCTGAGGCAGCAAGACATAGGCTGCCGGCTACAAGAAATAACAGATAGCGTTTCATATACAGATGTTATGGTTATGATATAAGTATGATGCTGTAAAATTATAATTTTTTCCTAATATTTACAATTACACATGACTTACGGTTCATATCGCAAAACCAAGTTTTGAAATAATGTCCTAAATATATGTTTTATAATATATATGCAATCTTAGGAATATTCATTTAATCATATTAATTTTGTCATGTCAAAAACAAACACTGTTAGCAATATTTATACTGATTAACTTTTTCATAAGTCTCAAATTAGACATCTAAATAAAGAAATCCACTGACGTTAAGTACTATGTGTAAGTGATAAAGGATGCTCGGGAGAGCATCCTTTATCTGTTATCCGCACCCCTCGCAACAAGGAGTTTCCAAGAATCAATAACTTATTCCCCCGCTCACGCATGTCAATCGGGATATATGGCGATTTTTATCACGTTGTCGCGGCGGCTTTCAAAGTGGTCATAAGCCTCGGCAATACGTGATAGCGGATAGCGGTGGGTGATAAGCGGCGTGGTATCAATACAACCCTGCTCAATGAGCGAAAGTATTTCGGCACAGTCACAACCATCAACGCCTCCGGTCTTGAAAGTCAGATTCTTCCCATACATCTCAGGCAACGGCAACATCTGAGAACGGTCATAAAGCGCCACTATTGTAACAATCGCATTGGGACGCGCAACCTCCCATGCCATACGAAATGTATCGTCAGCTCCCGCAACTTCTATAACACGGTCGGCCCCGCGGCCGTCAGTAAGTCTATCCACAACTTCCTGACACTCTTCCGGCTCAACGACATTCACGTTGGGATAATGCTCCTTTACAAACTTGCGCCGAAACATATCCGGCTCGGAAACCACTATATGTTTCGGTTTTCTCAGAAGCACACATGCCAATGTGCAAAGACCGGTAGGACCGGCCCCGAGAATCACAACAGTATCTTCGGGCGAAATTTCAGTTATGCGCGCTGCCCAGAATCCAGTGGCAAGAATGTCGCCGACAAACAGTGCCTGCTCGTCACTCACCGAATCGGGAATGCGTGTCAGCCCCTGATTAGCCAGCGGCACACGCACATATTCCGTCTGACCACCATCAATGCGGCAGCCGAGCGCCCATCCCCCGTGAGGCGATGTGCAGTTATTTACAAATCCCCGCCGGCAGTAGAAACACTCGCCGCAAAAAGTCTCCACATTGACCACCACACGGTCACCCGGCTTCACGGCTGTTACGGCTTTGCCGACACGCTCAACAACGCCCACCATCTCATGTCCTACGGTGATTCCCGGCACAGCTCTCGGCACTGACCCGTGTTTTATGTGCAAGTCGCTCGTGCAAATACTTCCAAGCGTCACTCGCACTATAGCGTCCTGAGCGTCAATAAGCTCCGGTTGAAGCTTCTCTACCAACCGAAATTCACCTTTCCTTATATATGTATATGCCTTCATTGAATCTACCCTGTGAAATCTAAAACATGCGTTAAAGTAACCGGCTGCAAAAATAAAAATAATCCGGCATTTTGCCGAATGAAGCGATGCAAGCATTAACGCCCACCCTCACTCCACCATACACACCCGTCTTAGATTCCCTTGGAGCATGGCTGCAACACAAATCAGCTTAATTATCCTTTGAAATAAGTCTGTTGAGCCTTTCGGCATGAGCTTTAGCGCGTCTGCGGAACGTAGCGAGCTGCTCTTCGTCCGTGTTACCTGCAACTATCATCCCTCCGGAAAACACATAACCGCCCCATTCCATCTGACAGTGATTCGGAATCCCGGCAAACGGTGGCATCAGTTCATCAATTGTCATCTTTTGAGCACCGTAACGGCTGTACATATCCGCCGTACCTCCCGCAGTGAACGATGCTATGAGGCGTTTCCCTTTCAGTTTGTCGCCGCCATGCCCGTAGGCAAACCCGTATTCAAGCACCTCCTCCATCCATCTGTGCATGACTGAGGGACAGCTGTACCACATGATCGGAAACTGGAGCACGATTGTGTCAGCGGCAAGCAGTTTCTTCTGTTCTGCCTCCACATCTATGTTGCAGTCGGGATAAAGTTCCGTTATGTTGCTTATCTCCGCATCAGGATTGATTAGCTTGAATTCATCTATAATAGCCCTATTGGCCACCGAGTCTTTCCAATAAGGATGACCCACTATCATTAAAGTCTTTTTCATCTGTCTCTTATTTTTCTGTGTTCATTTGCCGTTTGCTTCAAACTCATCCTCGCTCCAGACTTTCTTGGCGAGGTTGAAAGCCGCCCATGCCTTGGGCCACCCTGCGTAGAAAGCTATGTGGGTGATGATTTCGGCAGCCTCCGTGCGTGTTATGCCGTTCTTTTTAGCTTCCTGAAGATGATAGCTGAGAGAGTTGTCGGTAATGCCCTGCGAGATGAGCGAGGTGATTGTAACGAGGCTGCGGTCGCGCAATGACAATAAGTCGTTTCGGCTCCACACTTCGCCGAAAAGGATGTCGTCATTGAGATGTGCGAACTCCGGGGCGAAATCGCCGAGTTGCTGCCTTCCGGCAGTTTGAATAATTTTCTGTGCCATATTATTTTGTCCGTTTTATATAGTTTACAACTTTATTGTTCGGGTTAAGTTCATTCTGGTCAAGAAGTTGTAGATTTTTAACCATGTGAAGTGTGCCTTGTTTGTATTTCTGAAAATGCGCTGAGGCAATGTGCGAACGGTATGTCTCCTGAGAGGCATAAGTCTCAAGGATTGTGATTTTGCAAGGATTATCTTTCTCCTGCATTGCATACATGGTAAGCACTCCCGGTTCGGTGAGCAGCGACACCTCGCCGACCTCTTTTGCAAACTTCAGGTACTCATCAAGGTAAGCCGGATCAACCTCAATTTTAGACAAACGGATTATACCGTCCGACGACATCGGCAGTTTTGCGCACATCACCTCCCCTGTATTGCCTTCCGAAGACACCTGAGCAATAGAGTGAAATCCCATTATAGCCATGGCAATTAGTGTTATTAATAAAAATTTCCGTTTCATGTCGGCTAATTCCTAAAATATTACCTTCTTTGTCTGAGTCGCTTTGCCATTTGCGACGCTGACTATATATACACCTTTGGGCAGATTGTCCTTGTAAGCAATTTTCTGCCCCGAAAGATTGAATACCGCAATCTCGTTACCCCCAAAACCATCTGCTTTCACAGAATATATCCCCGCAAGGCTGTCATAGCCAATAGCCCTCAACCACTCAGATAGCAACGATTTTGCATTTGAAGTCTGAGATGACCTTATCCACAGGCTCGGTGTAAGAAATTTCCCGGCAGGAACGAGACGCTTTGCATCGCCTTCCACTCCGCTGATTCCGCTGCTTGCGCTGGACACAATCAACCCGATGTTTTTCCCGGCCATTTCCTTTCCATACTGGAACAGGAATGTCTGCAACGGAGCAGCCATATTGCTCCACCACAGGGGAGCGCCAATTATAATCGTGTCATACTCGTCAAGATTCACATTCACCGGGTCTATTGCCGGATATGATGCAACATCGTTGGGGTTGTTGCGTATTGCCGAAATCTGCGCACTGCCGATGGCATAGTTGTTGGCAGCATAGTCAACACCTTTCTCAGTCGGTTCCACGCGCACTACATCTGCCTTGATTTGTGCGCTAAGTTCGGTTATTATCCTGTGCACATTATTTGTGTAGCTGTAATATACTACCAGTGTCTTTGCCTGTGCAAAGACCCCCATTGCGAGCAATGCGAGAGTCAAAAGATATTTTTTCATATTCTGCGATTTAATTATTATCGTATCCTCTTTATAAATCTTGCCGGGACTCCACCGACAACAGTATCGGCAGCTACATCTTTTGTCACAACAGCACCGGCACCTACCACTGCATTATCCCCTATAGTCACACCTTGTAATATTGTGGAATTTGAGCCGACCCACACATTCTTGCCCAATACAATAGGTTTAGGATAAGTATGTTTACGATCTTCCGGAGCGAGACCATGATTGAGGGTTGCAAAGACCACATTATGTCCTATTTGACAGCCGTCGCCGATTGTCACACCCCCATGGTCCTGAAAATGGCAGCAGGCATTGATAAACACGCCTTCCCCTATTCTGATGTTCTTGCCGAAATCCGTATAGAATGGGGGAAAGACACGTAATGTCGCCGGAACTCCATAACCGAACAGTTCCGATAACAAGTCCCTTACCTCATCGGGTGTATGGTAAGCTGTGTTCAGCCGAAAGGTAACACGGCGTGCCTCATTGCTCATCCCGTCCATGAACTCATGTATCTCATTAGAATCAAGAGCGTGGCCGGACTTTACATATGTCTTAAATTCTTCTGTTGTCATCTTATCACAATTAATCGTTAGTTGTTGTAAACTCTACACCCGACGGGCGAATACCCATGTCGCGTAATATTGCCATTTCGTTTTCCTCAAAATATATAGCACTATCGTGCGGCCTACCTATAATGATGCCTTCCTGACACATAAAGTGACTGATCACCTCTTCAGGACTGATTGAATAACGTGTGGCTATATAGTCCACCACATCATCATGACACAACGATTCCGGCACTAATATTTTGCTTTCCATAAATTCCTAAATTTTTACTTATGCAAAATTATACAGTCTCGGAGTAATGAAGCATCCAATTTCTTGGCTATCCCTATCAAAATCCCCGAATCATCTCCAAACTCTCACATATTATTAATAATTTTGCACTTGACAATCAATACAGTAACTATGGCAGCCAAAATACTGAAAGTCAATAAAACTTCCGATTACAGCAGATATCACGGACTCACTGACCGGCATCCGCTGATTACTGTCATTGATTTCTCGGAAATATCCCCTATACGCCACAGCCTTAACAAATACGGAGTGTATGGCGTTTTCGTACAGGAAGATAACGACCTTGACCTCATGTATGGATGTGGCAAATACGATTACAAGGATGGCTCGCTTATATGTGTCTCGCCCGGTCAGATTGGCGGCAAAGAAGAAAATGGCGAAAGAGTCTCTATCGGAGGTTGGGCCATGCTGTTTCACCCCGATTTGATTCGCGGCACCCAACTTGAAAAAGACATCACAAACTATTCTTTCTTTGACTACAGCGTCAACGAAGCCCTGCACATGAATGAGAAGGAGCGTGAAATTGTGGTGTCAATATTCAAGAGAATCAAATCCGAAATAGAGAATCCTCATGATGATCTTAAGAATGACATCCTTGTAAGTTACATCTCTTTACTCCTCAAGTATTGTCAGCGCTTCTACAACCGTCAGTTCCTTACAAGAAAGTTATCCAACAACGACATACTGTCAAAATTTGACAGCTTCCTCAAAGAATATTTCACGGAAAATCGCCACACTTCAAGCGGTCTCCCGACCGTGAGCATCTGTGCTGAACACCTCTGTATGTCCGTCAATTATTTCAGTGACCTTATAAAGAAAATGACCGGAGAGAGTGCAGGCAGGCATATTCGCCAGTTCATTATCCGACAAATCAAAAACGAACTCGCATCAGGACTTACTGTAGCCGAAGCGGCCTACAAACTTGGTTTTGAATACCCTGCCCATCTTAGCCGGATGTTCAGAAAAGAAACCGGTATCACCCCCACCCAATACATCCAATCCCGCCGCGAGTAGCCTCATAGACAGAATCACTGCATGAGGATGTATCAATAACAAGCTTTTGGCTCATCCTCATGCAGATATTACGGTTCTTCAACCCAAATACTTGGCATTGGGTGTGGTCACAGAATCCTATTGATCCGAAGATTGTTTACCCCACGATATGTTCATTACCGGAGCAAACTTCTTGCGGGCCATGGCCTGCAAATCTTCAATGGTATCGCATTCGTCAAGAATCTCTACGCCGAGCATTGTCTCAATCACATCCTCCATTGTGACGATACCTCGCATACAGCCATATTCATCTATAATGACTGAAATATGCTCCTTTTTCTCAAGCATTTTCTGCCAGATGTCGGAGACTCTCATCTCCTCCGGAAAAAACAGAATGGGGCGTATTATTTCCTCTACAGGAACGGTGAACTTGTCTTTTGTCAGCATCTCAAGGACATTCACTCGACGTACATATCCTATGATAAACTCGCGTTGTGTGTCATAGACCGGGATACGTGAGTATGTGGACAAGGATTGATTGTCGTAAAACTCTTTCATTGTAGTTGCTTTGCTGACAGACGCTACAACCACAAAGGGAGTCATTATATCCTTGCCATAGACATTAGACAATTTCAAGAAGCTTTGAATTACTTTGTTCTCGTCTGTTTCAAACACGCCTTCGTCAGTTCCTACATTGACTATTGCGGCAATCTCTTCTCTGCTTACTGTCAGAGGTGGGATTTTAGGAGCAAAACAACGTGTTATAAGTTCCGACAACCACACCAGCGGATAAGTGATAAAAATCAATACACGAATAATTTTAGCCGCCGGCATAGCAAGAGTACGCCAATAGGATGCTCCTATTGTTTTTGGAATAATTTCTGACAATACAAGAATAAGCAGGGTCAGGATTGCGGATATGATGCCGAAATATGCTTCACCAAACACCTTGACTGACTCCGACCCGACACCGGCAGCTCCGATTGTATGTGCTACCGTGTTAAGGGTAAGGATGGCCGCAACCGGTCTGTCAACATTTGTCTTGTATTTCATCATCAGGGACGCGGTCCTTACTCCCTGACTCTTCTTCATGGATATGAACGATACCGGCGTGGAAAGTAACACCGCTTCAAGAACGGAACACAAAAACGATACTGCTAGTGCTCCGAAAAGATATACAAATATAAGTGTCATTAATTTCTAAGTTAAGTGATTCGCACACGACCGTATAGATGAAAGTGCGATAATGGAACAATATATTCGGCACCATAGTATGGTTAGAATACCATAAAATGTCCGTTGAGAAATCACAACTCACCTGATAGACGATTAACCCTCTATTCAGTCTTTGCTAATTATGCCGAACTGTTGGAAAAGGAATAAAGTAACATATTCCCTTCTTGAACAGGAAATTCTAAATCAACAATTTGCAAAGGCGTATAAATCCATGATTTGCTGAAAGTTCCACGGATTTCATTATGCCGCGGCTATTGGAGTAATTTTGATGTCGTGCAAGATTAAATATTTCCCCGTTTTTCAAAAATGCACCACTCGGACCATAGCGATGCATCAGACGCGAGCAACGACTTATTGTACGCGCATATCCCGAATGAATATTTTTGATATGTGCATGTAATGCGGGATTGAACGGAGTCTCATCAGCAACATCCGCATCTATAGAAGATTCATAGGATACAATTGAAGATGCCCCTATTACAGACTGATTAAAACGGGCTGCTTTGACATTCCCGGACGCAAAATCAATTAGCTTGACAGCACAAACAACCAAGCTGACCATAATCAGTATGAAAATAGAAAACTTTCTTTCCATTTTATAAGGGTAATAAACTTTTCAGAAGCTATGAACTTATTATAAAATCTACAACTTTGATAATGATGACTCAATGTTATGGACATTATACAGTGTGCTAAAAGACACCGTTATTTATACCTGAAATAGCGCGGCAGTGTCGGCAACGCATGAATCAAGTGCAGTACCACTGCGATTGACATTACAAGTCCCACCTGATAATGGAAAAGACCTAAACCGTGAATCTTTACCGGGCTTAACAGCTTGATTAGTCCTGTAGCAACCGTTACTATTGCTGTTACAATAAAAATCCATGTTACAGCATTGAAGAACCTGAATCGCTTACGCAAACCTATGAGCATCTTAAAGAACTGTTTGCCATGAATATATGCAAATACTCCCATGGCAACGCCGAAAATCCAGTGAATTACTTTAAGAATGTCTCTGGGCTGAAAGATAATGCCGTGCGATTTCATGTGCAGCATGATGCCGGTTATCGCGGTAACTAAAAACAGCACAACCAATATTATGCCGATAATTCCTCTTTGTCTCAATGAATTGTTCATGTTGTATTTTGTTTGCCGTATAATTTATAACAAATCTAAGCCCGCTAAGGATTATTAGTGCCAATCAAGTAGATCGGGTAACGATTATGCACCTCTCAACCCACTTATAGCAATTCCCCGAAGTTTTCGCCACGGTTGGCAATGTCATTGTTGACACCAAGCTTCCGCAGACCCCGTGCCCGCTTCCATATTCCGTATCAATGTAAAAGGCGAGTTGTTAAAATATGGGCAAAGGTAGCTAACTTTGCTGTGAAACAATTGCAGATACAAAACATATTTCCGGAAATAATCACGGAAAATTTTGATTTTTTAACTGCTCCACCAATGCCGGAGCCGAGTCTTCAACGCCAAAGTGAAGGCTTTCCGCAGTCAGTTTCTCGGCGTAATCAACATCCCGTTCTTCCTGTTCCGGTCCTCAAAACTATGCGCCTAAAAATAATCTTTTCACTCTGATAGTTTTTAACACTTCAACCGCCTTTTGCTACTGATTCCTTTTTTGCAATTAGTCCTACAGGTTGCCTCCTTAGGCGTCCTGCCGGATGCGTATGTAAAAAAGGCCGCGGCAGGATGTCCTGTCGTGGCCGGCAA
>ENA-OPSJ01000252-OPSJ01000252.1-human-gut-metagenome-genome-assembly--contig:-NODE-252-length-48762-cov-3.671177_pt1 | contig 48762 bp, 50 predicted proteins | sample MGYA00241801_ERZ501893 | MGnify/ENA primary metagenome ERZ501893 (study PRJEB25962, sample SAMEA2042219) | human gut metagenome | biome: human gut; feature: human-associated habitat; material: faeces...
ATTCCGGTGTGGCAGGGAAATACTGTTGTAGAAGGAACCGGGTGGGCACAGAAAGAATTTTACAATGCCATGACAGGTAAATATATTGGATTTAATTAAAGACGTGGAAAACAGATTTTAATGGTCCGGTGCGAAAGAAGAAAAGGGGTGTTACTATGGGGTTTGTCTGTGCAGATCTAAAAAGAGCCATTGCAAACAGAAAATTTGCTTTACTTGTGATTATGGTTGCAGTACTGGAGTGTATGGATGCTTTGCCACAATTGCTGATAGGCGCGGAAATAAAAGGCGGCAGAATTATTTTATATCAAAATGTGACGGATATGATTATGAATAATGGTGCAAGTACATTGTATCATTTGTTAAGCTGCACGGTTGGCGTTATGGTTTTTGCTGGATCTTATTGTGAGGACGCAGAAAATAAATTTATTACGAATATCGTATATCGAAGCTCGTGCAGCAGATATTCTGCAGTAAAAGTCTTTACCTGTGTAGTTAGTGCTTTTTTGTGTATTGTGATTGGAAAGCTTCTGTATGTGTGTATTTTGTCGTTAATGTTGCCGCTGTCAGCAGAAAATAATGATATCTATCAGGGAAGCTGGCAGACACTGCAACAGGGCAGATATTGGCTGTTTATTTTGTATAGATTGCTTTTGGGCGGATTGCAGGGAGCATTTTTTGCAATTATCTCATTTATTGCATCTGCATTTGTGCGGAATAAGTTTCTGATTTATGCAATGCCATCGATTGTGTACTACTTTTTTCTGTATATATTTACGGATTTATATGATTTGTCAAAATGGAATGGATTTCGTATATTAAGTGTAGCAAATGTTTATTTTACATTTCAGTTCGGACTGGATAAAGAACTGGAAAGTTTATGCTTTACAATGTTATATACAGTGGTTTTGGCTATTGCTGGCTGGTTTGTTTTTGACAGAAAAATAAGGAGAAATATATGAGAGAAGAGTGGATAATTGTACGGATGGATATAAAAAAGATGTTTCATGAACCCAAAATATACATATTGTTTTTCTTTACCGCGTTTTTTATGGCGGATTATGTAAATGTAAATTCACTAAAAGATATGGCAGAGCAGATGAATGTGGCAGTATCCCCATTCCTGTATCCTCTCTTTAATGGGGAGTGGTCTTATCGTTTGTTTACAATATTTGTAATGATCATGCTTATGTCCGATGTACCATTTCAGGATGAACTTGGGTTGTATATGGTACAGCGTATGGGAACCGGAAAATGGATGAAAGGGAAAATATGTTCGATTATAGCTGTTGCGGTGATATATCAGGCGTTTAGTGCTATTATCAGTATGCTTGTATTGCTGCCGGATTTGGGAATATCAGTATGCTGGGGAGATGTATTGGGAATGATGGCAGATAACCATATGCAGATGTGGGCGTCTACCGGGAATACAGGCTCTGCCAGATATATTATAGATCATTATGAAGCATGGCAGGCATTGATATATACGATGCTGTTGAGTATACTTATCAGCAGTCTGACCGGATTTTTTATTTTTCTGATTAATCAGGTTACCAAAAGTCAGCTGGGACTGGTTCTGGCATTGATATATAGCTGTATAGATTTGCTTTTTGGCACATTAAATGATTTTGGCTATCCGAATCATGTTCCGTTCGTTATGTCCTGGATGGATTTGAGCTGCCTGTATACAAATCAGTATCAGACAGGAAAAACAAGCTTGTATACAGCATTCATATTTTTGCTGGCAGCGAATGTTATATTGATTTATATTTTGAAAAAATGTGCAAAATATGCAGTAATACAGCCGGTAGAAGGAGCGTGAGAAAATGAAAGAAGATTATATTGTAGTAGAACATGCAGTAAAAAAATATAAAGATACAATCGCTTTAAATGATGTGAGCCTGACATTTGCACAGAATCAGATTCACGGTATTATTGGAAGAAATGGTTCTGGAAAAACAGTTTTGTTAAAATGCATTTGTGGGCTTACCAGACTGACATCGGGCAGAATAATACTGGATGGTAAAGTAGTGGGTAAGGATATGGAAATTCCTGATAATATCGGTGCTATAATTGAAACACCGGGGTTTATAAAAAGCTTCAGCGGATATGATAATTTAAAATATCTGGCATCTGTCAGAAAAATGATAGGAAAAGAGGAAATTGTTTCTGCCATGGAGAAGGCAGGGCTGGATCCGGCTATGAAAAAACATGTCGGAAAATATTCTCTGGGAATGCGGCAGAGATTAGGAATTGCGCAGGCAATTATGGAAAAACCGGATATTTTGATTTTAGATGAACCAACAAATGGATTGGATAAGAAAGGTGTGGAAGAGTTTAGAAATTTAATACTGGCATTTAAAAAAGAAGGAAAAACAATTATACTGGCAAGTCATAATGCGGAAGATGTCAGGCTGCTATGTGATAATGTGAGCGAATTAGATGGTGGAAGATTAATAGAGGTGTAAAAGATGAAAAGTGGAGTAGAAAAGTATACCATCATGTGGAAATATATGCAGTTCCATCTTGCACTGGAAAACAGCTATCATGATAAGGCAAGAGCATTATTTCTTGAGATTAATAAAAATCTGGATGACTTTTATGCAAAGAAAAAAATTTCCAGGCATTATTATAAAAAAATGAAAAAAGAACTGCGGCAATACCAGCTCATGTATAATGGAATTGATATCCGCAAGACAAGCAAAAACTGGAATAAAAAAGCATATATTGTAAACCGGGAGCATTTTGAATAGAGCAGGAAGAGGGGATTTACCCTCTTTCTGCTCTTTTATGTAAGTGCAGATATTTTTCCCGTGTGGCAAGCCCGCCCCGGATATGCCGTTCGGATTTATTGATATCCAGTACATGCCGGACGGATTCGGAGAGGGAGCGGTTGATTTCCGGAAGCCTCTCGGTACAATCCTTATGTACTGTGGATTTGCTTACACCGAATTTTTTTGCAGCCTGCCGTACTGTGCAGCCTGTTTCAATGATATAAAGAGCAATCAGGGTAGCCCTTTCTTCAATATAATTTTTCAAAGGAAAACCTCTGTGATATTTAATTGTTTCATCATATGCAAAAAATGGGATAAGTATGACAAGACAGATTCTGAATTTGTTTTAAAAAGGGTTTGAGCCTGATTAGTAGGGAACTAATCAGGCTCAAAGAAACGAAAATGATTTACGGGGGGTGCCCGCCGCCCCGTAGGCGACGGGCTTGAGTATGAAAAACGGTATATTCAATAGATAGGGTACATTGAATATACAAAGTAGCAATTGCTTGCTACGCTGTATATAATACAAATTGAGTATGTCTAAAATATGTCTTTAAAAAGAAAGAATTGTAAATAAAAAAAGAAATAAAAATGAACAGCAAAAAAACGACAGAATATGCGAGAAAATTAAAAAAAGTTCTTCCAAAATCAAGGGATATTGTATATAATGTTAGGTGGTGGAAATATCTTCAATTAAGAAGATTAGTATATATTTGAAATTTGATTAGAATGAATCCGTTGAGGAAGGAGATTGTAATGTTAGAAACAGATATCGGTATTGATTTGGGAACAGCAAGCATACTTGTTTATATAAAGGGAAAAGGTGTTGTATTAAAAGAGCCGTCAGTTGTGGCTTTTGACAGGGACACGAATAAGATTAAAGCAATCGGGGAAGAAGCACGTCTTATGATTGGACGTACTCCTGGAAATATTGTTGCAGTAAGACCACTGCGTCAGGGTGTTATCTCTGATTACACCGTTACAGAGAAGATGATCAAACATTTCATCCAGAAAGCGATCGGTAAAAGAACATTTAAGAAGCCGAGAATTGCAGTCTGTGTACCGAGCGGAGTTACAGAGGTAGAGAAGAAAGCCGTAGAAGATGCTACCTGGCAGGCAGGAGCAAGATCAGTAGATATTATTGAAGAACCGATTGCGGCAGCGATTGGCGCAGGCATCGATATTGCAAAACCATGTGGAAACATGATTGTAGATATCGGAGGTGGAACTACAGATATTGCCGTAATCTCTCTGGGAGGAGCAGTTGTCAGCACTTCTATAAAGATTGCCGGCGATGATTTTGACGAAGCCATCGTAAGATTTATGCGTAAGAAGCATAACCTTCTGATTGGTGAGAGAACGGCAGAAGAGATCAAGATCAAGATTGGATGTGCATTTCCAAGACAGGAAGTAATCACGATGGATGTCAGAGGAAGAAACCTTGTAACCGGACTTCCAAAGACCATTACCGTTACTTCCGAAGAGACAGAAGAAGCACTCAGGGAAGCAACTTCACAGATCGTTGAGGCAGTTCACAGTGTACTTGAGAAAACCCCGCCGGAATTATCTTCTGATATTGCAGAGAGAGGAATTGTATTAACCGGAGGCGGTGCATTGCTTCAGGGACTGGAAGAACTGATTGAGAGCAAGACGGGTATTAATACCATGACAGCAGAAGATCCGATGACAGCTGTTGCCATTGGAACCGGAAGATATATCGAATGTCTCAGCGAGAGCGGCAAAGAATAAACAGCAATTAGTATGTATTGGAGGATATACGATGGTTAGAGGATTGTATACAGCATATACGGGAATGATTAATCAGCAGAAGAGACTGGATACCGTAACAAACAATCTGGCGAATGCATCTACGACAGGATTTAAGCGGGAAGGACTTACCTCGAAATCTTTTGACCAGATGCTGACAGTGAAACTGAATGATTTGTCAGTACCATATCTGAACGAAGGAATCGGGAAAATGAGCCTCGGGGTAAAGATCGGCGAGAATTATACCGATTATTCCCAGGGATCATTGAAAGAGACCGGTAATACTTATGATCTGGCACTTGCAGGAAATGGATTTTTCACTATTTCCTACACGGACAAGAAGGGAAATACTTCTGAGAAATATACCAGAGACGGAGAATTCACCATGGATTCCGAAGGCTATTTAAGAACTCTCGAAGGCGATTATGTCCAGGGAGAGGGCGGAGCTATCATGATTCCGGTGGAGACTTCCGAGGTGTCCATCCGTGATAACGGAGATATTTATGCGGATGGTGAATATGTGGATTCTTTAAGAATCGTGGATTTTGAAGATTATAATAATATCGAGAAGTTTGGGGAAAATCTCTACAACGTTGTGGACGGTGCGACCGAAACAGAATCGACGGCGGCAGTAAAACAGGGATATCTGGAAATGTCCAATATCAATGTAGTAAAAGAAATGGTAGAGATGATTACCATCTCAAGAGCCTACGAAAGCAACCAGAAATTAATCCAGACAGAAGATGATATGCTGGATAAATCCGTAAATCAGGTCGGAAAAGTATAATGACAGGTAAATTTGCCGCATAACAGAAGGAGGTAAGGCAATTATGATGAGATCACTCTGGACAGCTGCATCAGGAATGACATCACAGCAGACAGCCGTGGATGTTATTGCAAACAACCTTGCAAATGTCAATACTACAGGATATAAAACACAGTCAGCACAGTTTAAGACACTCTTATATCAGACATCACAGTCTGTCACAACAAGTGCAAACGGAGATACCAAACCGGTGGGAGCACAGGTTGGACTGGGTGTAAGAAATTCTGCGATTTCTACCATCTTTACCCAGGGAAATATTACATCCACAGAGCTGGATACTGATTTTGCAATCGACGGAAAAGGGTTCTTCCAGCTCGAGGATGAGAACGGGGATATCCTGTATACAAGAAACGGATCTTTCACATGGAGTCCGATGAATGACGGAACCATGATGCTCTGCAGCAGCGAAGGATATGGGGTATTAGATACGACAGGTTTGCCGATCACATTGGATGATACATACAATATGAGTAAAGTTACGATTGATAAAGATGGAAATATCTGTTATCCGGGAGATAACGGACAGGCAGAAAAAATCGGCATCCAGATTGGACTGGCACAGTTCTCTAATCCGGGCGGACTCGAGAAAGGATCAGAAAGTACTTATCTGGCAACTGATGCATCGGGAGAACCGATTCTGGAAGCGGACAGTACGGATATTAAGAAATCAGCACTTCGTCAGGGATATCTGGAAGCAGCCAATGTAAATGTCGCAGATGAGATGGTAAATCTTATCGTGGCACAGCGTGCATACGAGATGAATTCAAAGGCAATCACAGCATCGGATGAAATGCTCCAGCAGGCAAACCAGCTGAAGAGATAATCGTATAAGAAAGGATGAATAAGATGAATACAATAGCGGGCGGTTCAGATTTATTATCTTACTATAATGAGGCTTATGGCAGTTCCAATACAGGTTCTGCGAACAAACTGCAGAATACACTTTCTAATGCTGATTATTCCCAGGCAAGTGAAGAAGAATTATATGATGTATGCAAACAGTTTGAGTCCTATTTTGTGGAGCAGGTCATCAAACAGATGGAGAAAATGATTCCGGAGAGCGATGAAGATTCCACAGCAAGTAAATATATGGATTACTTTGGTGATACATTATATCAGGAACTGGCAGAAGATGTTACTGAGAGTAATAACGGAGAGGGAATTGGCATTGCCAAAACTCTCTACGAGCAGATGAAGAGGAATTACGGACTGGAATAATATATGAGTTCATTAAGCGGTTATGTGGAAAAAATTGTATACAGAAACAGCGATAATGGATATACAGTGCTTACGGTGGCGGATAAAAGTGACGAAACCACATGCGTAGGCACTTTTCAGTATATCGGAGAAGGTGAGTACATCGAGATGGAGGGAGAATATATGACACATCCTTCCTATGGAGATCAGTTTGCGATCAAAAGCTATGCGATCAAAGAGCCGGAAGATGAAAAAGCGATCATAAGATATCTCGGATCGGGTGCGATCAAAGGAGTCGGTGCCGCACTTGCGGACAGAATCGTAAGACATTTCAAAGAAGACACCTTCCGGGTGATAGAAGAAGAGCCGGAGAGACTGGCAGAAGTGAAAGGCATCAGCAAGAGGATGGCACTGGAAATCGCGGATCAGCTGGAAGAAAAGAAGGATATGCGAAAAGCCATGATTTTTCTGCAGCAGTATGGCATTTCCATGAATCTGTCGGTTAAAATCTATAAGCAGTACGGACAGGATATCTATGTCATGATCAAGAAAAATCCGTATAAACTGGCGGACGATATCCAGGGCATCGGTTTTAAAATAGCAGATGAGATAGCCATGAAAGCAGGCTTCAGCAGCACTTCGGATTTTCGTATAAAAAGCGGGATTACTTATCTCCTGTCGCAGGCGGGAATGAACGGACATGCCTATCTGCCGCAGCCGGAGCTGGAACAGATGCTGAAAGAACTTCTTATGGCGGAGAAAATCGATGTTGAAAAATATCTCATGGATCTCGTGATTGATAAGAAAATTGTGGTAAAAAAGTCGGAAGAGGGCAACAGGGTATATTCCGGGATGTATTATTATGCGGAATTGAATATCGCGGCCAAATTAAGAGAGCTGGATATCAGAGAAGATTACCAGGAGAAACAGATTGAGAAAAAAATCAATGAGATACAGGAGAATACCGGGATTGAGCTGGATGAACTGCAGAAAAGGGCGGTAATGGAAGCGGTAAATTGCGGAATACTGTTGATCAGCGGTGGTCCGGGTACTGGAAAGACGACAACCATACGAACGATCATCCATTATTTTGAAAATCAGGGAATGGAGATTCTGCTGGCAGCACCGACCGGAAGAGCAGCAAAGCGTATGACAGAGGCAACGGGATATGAAGCAATGACGATTCATCGTATGTTAGAGATCAATGGGGAAGCTGGCAAAGAGAATGACGGAGGCAACCGGACATGAAGCCCAGACTATTCACAGGCTGTTGGAAATCAGCGGCGGTGCGGAAGAAAATGATAATGATATCGAACATATCGGAATGAGGTTTGAACGGAATGAAACGAATCCGCTGGAAACAGATGTGGTAATTATTGATGAAATGTCAATGGTGGATATGTTCCTGATGAATGCACTGTTACACGCAATCATGCCGGGAACTAAGCTGATTCTGGTCGGAGATGTGAATCAGCTTCCAAGTGTCGGCCCGGGAAATGTATTAAGAGATATTATTTCATCCCACTGTTACAATGTTGTTATGCTGACGAGAATTTTCCGACAGGCGGCACAGAGCGGGATTATCGTAAATGCACATAAGATAAATGATGGGGAACAGGTACAGCTGGATAATAAAACCTCTGATTTTCTGTTTATCCGGAGAACGGAAGCGAATCAGATTATTTCCGCGGTAATCACACTTGTAAAGGAAAAACTGCCGAAATATGTGCAGGCTGATATTTCTGAGATACAGGTGCTTACCCCGATGAGAAAGGGTGCATTGGGTGTGGAACGGCTGAACGAGATTCTGCAGCAGTATCTGAATCCGGCATCGCCTGATAAAAAAGAAAAAGAGCATGGGGCAGGACTTTTCCGGGAAGGTGATAAGGTCATGCAGATCAAAAATAATTACCAGACCGGATGGGAAAAAAGAGGAAAACATGATATAGTGCTGGAACAGGGCATGGGAGTGTTTAATGGAGATATGGGAATTATAAGAAAAATTAATACCTATGCAGAACTTCTGGAAGTGGAATTTGAAGAGGCAAAATTTGTTACCTATCCGTTTAAACAGCTTGACGAACTGGAACTGGCATATGCCATTACTATACACAAATCACAGGGAAGCGAATATCCGGCGATTGTTCTGCCGTTGTTATCCGGACCGAGAATGTTAATGAACCGCAATCTTCTGTATACAGGAGTAACCAGGGCAAAAAAATGCGTCTGCATTGTGGGAATTGAGCAGGCGGTGCAGAATATGGCAGAAAATGAGCAGGAGCAGAAGCGGTATTCCTCATTGGATGAGCGAATCCGGGAATTAGATAAACAGGAGGAATTTTGAGAAAACAAGGGGTAAATCATATTTTACAGATATTTTTTCCGAAAGTCTGCCCGATTTGCACGGAAGTTCTGGATCGGGAGCAGGAAATCTGTCAGGACTGCAGGAAAAAGTTAAAATATATTACGGAACCGAAGTGTAAAAAATGTGGAAAACCGTTTGAGTCTGTGGATGCACAGTCGCAAATCCGCCAATATTGTGGAGATTGTCAGAAAAACAGTCATGACTATGAATATGGCATGGCGGTATTCCGGTATAATGATGAAATCCGGGAATCCATATACCGGTTTAAATATAAAAATCAGAGAACCTATGCCAGTTTTTATGCGGATGAGATGTGGAAAGTTTATGGCAGGCAGATTCGTGCAGAGGGAATCGAAGTCATGATTCCCGTACCGGTCAGCCGGAAAAAGATGCAGAAGCGGGGATATAACCAGGCGGCACTGATTGCACAGCAGCTGGCGGAAAAAACAGGAATTCCGGCAGATTTGCACAGCCTGGCAAGAATCCGCGATACCATTCCACAGAAAGAATTAAATCACCAGGAACGCAGAAAAAATTTAAATAATGCTTTTAAAATGGATCAAAATGCGGTAAAATATAAGAAAGTATTACTGGTAGATGATATCTACACTACGGGAAGTACCATAGATGCGTGTGCGGCGGCTTTAAAAGAAGCCGGAGTACAGCAGGTTTATTTTATCAGCCTATCCATAGGTGCAGGAATCTGAGATTTTCTAAAACGAGAAGGAGGTATACATATGGAAGTTATGAATTGCAGAAACTGCAAGAGATTATTTAATTATATTACCGGACCGATGATCTGCCCGGCATGCAAGGACAAACTCGAGAAGAAGTTTGGAGAGGTAAAACAGTTTATCCGGGAGAATCCGAATAAAAATATTTCAGAGATTTCAAAAGAAATGGATGTCTCCGTACAGCAGTTAAAGACATGGATCCGACAGGAAAGGTTGTGTTTTACGGATGATTCCGCAGTTACGATTGAATGTGAAAAATGTGGTGCTCCGATAAAGACAGGACATTACTGTGAGAAGTGTAAGAAAGAAGTGGTTAATACCCTTGAGGGACTGTATGGACATGAAACACCGGCGATACAGAGACAGAGGGAAACGGACAAGATGCGACATCTTTCGCAGATTAGACAGGGGTTTGAATAAGAACGGACACCGGAAGGGCTGCTGTGATACGGCGGCTCTTTTTTTGCATATAATAAACTAAAGTTCTGTTAAAAACGACCGATATTATTATTGAGCAGTTAAATTCGAATCAGCAGGGAGGCGTTAAAAATGAGAATAGATGCTTTAAATCAGATAAGCCAGGTATATGGTACAAACGAGAAGAGAAAAATAAGCTATGCATCCAGAGTATCCGAGAGTGATAAGCTTGAGATATCCAGTTTTGGCAAGGACCTGCAGACAGCGAAGCAGGCGGTTGCGAAAGCTTCCGATATTCGAGAAGATAAAGTGAACGATTTAAAGAAACAGTTTGCAAATGGAACTTATCATGTAACAGCAGAAGAACTGGCGGATAAACTTCTGGCAAAGCTGTAGGTGATAAGGAGTGAAATAAGTGGCTAGTTTAATCGATGATTTAATAGATGTACTAAGCGAAGAATGTGAAGAGTACAGGGAACTGACCGGTATTTCCGGGAAAAAGATGAAGGTAATTGTCCGGCAGGATCTTGATACACTTCAGAAGATTACGGCAGAAGAACAGGAACACACAGGGAAGCTTATTAATCTGGAGAAAAAACGTGAAGCAGTAGCGAAGGATATTGCCATGGTGCTGAATCAGGATGAAGAAAACCTGACAGTAAAAGATATTATAAATGTTTTGCATAGTCAGAAGGAAGTTCAGGGGAGGCTGATGAAAGTTCATGATGAACTGAAGCAGACCCTGAAAAATTTTTCTATGGTAAATGAGATTAATAAGAATCTAATCAGAGAATCGCTTGAAATAGTCGACTTCAACCTGAATTATCTGCAGGGAATGTACCAGGCACCGGAGACAGCGAATTATTCAAAAAATGCAGTGAATGTATCTCCGAAGCTCGATTACGGCGTATTTGATGCAAAACAATAACATAAGAAAGCAGGTGGAAAGATGCCTTTGATGACAAACTTATATACAGGTGTGTCCGGGCTTAACAGCAGTCAGAATGCAATTAACATTACAGCACATAACCTGGCAAATGTTTATACAAATGGTTATGTAAGACAGCAGGCACAGTTTGCAGACCAGACTTATACAAAATATGGAAATTCCAGTGTAAATACCATGCAGATTGGTTATGGTGTCTATAATGCAAGAACACAGCATTACCGGGATATCCTTCTCGATATGGCATATCGTGAGCAGTCAGGAAGAGAGGGATTCTATACTACCCAGTATAATGCAGTTGAAGAAATCGAAACAATCACAGGTGAGCTTGGCAAGGATAACGCATTCCAGAAGTCATTGCAGGAACTCTGGTCAGCCATCAGTGAAGTTGCAAAGACACCGGATAGTATCGTAGCACGTTCGGGTCTGATCATGTATACAGAAACATTTATTTCGCGTTCCAAAGAAATATACAGCGATTTGACCAATTACCAGCAGAGATTGGATGAGAAGATCCGATCCAATGTCGATAAGATCAATTCACTTGGTGATGAGATCAGCCGTTATAACCTGCTTATCCAGGGAGTGGAAGCTCCGGGAACAGAGCAGGCGATGGATTACCGTGATAAGAGAGATGCTCTCATCGATGAACTGGGAAGCATGATTTCTATCAGCTACAGTGAAGATGAAAACGGATTTGTGACCATAAGGGCAGAGGGAGAAGAATTTGTCACAAAAGGCGGATGCTTTCATATGAGTGTCGCAGAACTGAATGCAGAGAATGGTTCTACCTATGCAACACCGGTATGGCCGCAGAGCAATAACGATCCGGTATTCAATCTGTCCGTCGAGATTTCCACGGCAAACGGGAACGATGTCGGGGAATTAAAAGGACTGGTAAAGGCAAGGGGCGGTTATACTGCTACTTATGAAGATATCCCGCATGTACCAGATTTACCGGACGAGAAAGATTATACCGATGAGAATGGAACCCTGGATCAGGCAGCATATCAGGATGCACTGACAAAATACTGGAACGAAGATTATCCGGCATATCAGGATAAAGTATTTACCTATAATACCACGGTTGGAAATTCACCGATTATGAAAACACAGGCAATGTTCGACCAGCTGGTACATACCGTAGTAGAAACCATCAACAACCTGCTTTGCCCGGATGTTGAGACAACCATAGCAGCGGGAACAACACTTACGATTCCGGCAGGCAGTGTCTATAACCAGCTCAGCGATGAAATGAAGCAGGCATTAAATGAAGCAGGCATTACCGAGGCAGATTTTAATTCCAAAGGTGTTGCGGACAATGATATAACATTCACACTTGTAAATGATATGACCGTAACCGCTTTAAATACAGGAGAAAATGGTGCGTCCTACGGTTCAGATGAGAATTCCACACCGGGTTCCGAACTGTTTTCCCGATCCGATACACTGGGAAGATACACAGTGGCAACGGATGCAGGGGGAAAGAAATACTATATTTATAACCCGTATAATCAGTTTGGAAAGGAAGGAAAATACACAATAGAGAATCTAGAAGTCAATCAGGTACTTCTGGATGACTATTCCTTCCTTCCGTTCAGCACGGCAGATAAGAAAGTAGATATGGATCTGGGACAGAAGATTCTGGATGCATGGGCAAATGCGACCATTAATCTGGATCCGTCCAATATGACACCGAAGGACATTGATGATTATTACGATGCCATGACGGGAGTAATTGCAAATGACGGTTCTGTATATAAAGAAATATCACAAAACCAGAATTCCGTAGTTTCCTCCCTGGATGAGGCTAGAACATCATTTGCAGGGGTCTCCTCCAATGATGAATTAACTAATATGATTCGTTTCAAGAATGCATATAATGCAAATTCCAGATATATTAACGTCATTGCAGATATGCTGGATACATTAATCAACAAAGTAGGAAACTGGTAAAATAGGAGGTAAATTATGCCAAATACATTTTTTGGTTTAAATATAGCAACATCAGGTTTGTATGCTGCATCGGTAAATCTGAATGTTACCGCAAATAATGCTGCAAATGCAAAGACGGACGGATATTCCAGACAGCAGGCAACGCAGGTGGCAAAGAATGCACTGCGTGTTTATCAGGAATACGGTATGATTGGTGCGGGTGTAAAGGTAACTGGAATCGAAAGAGTCAGGGATGCTTTTTATGATAAAAAATACATTGCAAACCAGACGAAATTAGGCGAATGTTATACAAAATATTATCATTCCAAACAGATGGAAGATCATCTGAATGAGGCAACCGTAGATGGATTTACCAAAGAATATTCCAATTTTTTTGACAGTATACAGGAAGTCCAGAAGAATCCGTCCAGTATTCCGGCAAGAACAGCCATGATAAGCTATGGCGAAAGTCTGATGGATTTCTTTGAACTGGTAAAGACAAATTTCAGACTGCAGCAGGAAGATATCAATGCTGAAATCAGCGATAATGTTGATAAGATCAATTCCACCGCAAGGGATATTGCGGCACTGAACGAGCAGATTAATGCAATTGAGCTGACCGGTGCTTCCGCAAATGAACTGCGTGACAAGAGAGATTTGCTTCTGGACAGCCTTTCCGAAATCTGCGAAATCCAGACAAATGAAAAGGTATATGAGAACGGCAAGACAGAGTTTACCGTAAAGCTGGGAACAAACACTCTGGTAGATAATTACAGTGCATTTCAGTTAAAAGTAGTCAGCAGGGATGACAAGGTCGATGAAGACGATGCGGTTGGTCTGTACGATATCCAGTGGTCCTATGGCGAAGAATTTAATCCGGTCAAGGCAGGACTTGGTGGCACTCTGACCGGTCTTATCCAGTCCAGGGACGGAAATAACGGTGTAAGAAATGAGAAGAGCCAGGATTCCTACGAGATTGATTATAAAGGAATTGTTTATTATATTGATGAGATTAACAAATTTCAGCAGGCATTTGCAGATGCATTTAATGCTATCCATACAAAAGGACAGGATGCGGACGGAAACAGCACTGCAGATGTACCATTCTTTGTAAAATCAGAAGAAGGAAATGCATACAGTGTCAATAAAGTACTGTTAGAGGATGCTTCAAAGATGGCTACCACATATGACCGGATCGAGGGTGCGGATAATCAGGATCTGATACAGGATCTGGTAGAATTAAGAAAAACAGATATTCTGGAAGGTTCTACCAGTGAAGAATTCTTACAGTCACTGGTAACAGAAGTAGCTGTTGAGACAAAGAAAGAAGAGACACTTGAGAAGAATTATTCCGAATATAAAGTAACGATTCAGAACCAGAGACTTTCTGTTATGGGTGTGGACAAAGATGAAGAAGCCATGAATCTGGTAAAATACCAGGAAGCTTTTGACCTGAATGCAAAAGTAATCGATATTATGCAGCAGGTATATGATAAATTAATCAACGGAACCGGTGTATAAGAGAGGTAGATATCATGAGAATAACAAACGGCATTATGATGAATAATTCCCTGAATAATATTAATAAAAACAAGCTTCTTATGGACAAGCTGAATACACAGATTGCAAGTACGAAGAAACTCTCACGTCCATCGGACGATCCGATCGCCGCGATCCGGGCATTGCGTCTTCGTTCAACAGAGGCGGAACTTACCCAGTATCTTGAGAAAAACATAGAAGATGCGGAAGCATGGATGAAGACAACAGAAGGTGCATTAACCAATCTGCAGGATGTGCTTACAAAGATAGATGCTTATTACAATCAGGGTGTAAGTGAATATAGTACAGTCAGTGACAGAGAGACGATTATTACTACTTTAAAACAATTTAAAAGCCAGCTGTATAAGGACGGCGATGCGGACAATGCCGGACGAACCATCTTTACCGGTTACCGGACGGATTCCACACTGACGTTCCAGCATGCAGATCCGACAAAACAGTATGAGATTACGCAGAATCTCACCCTGGCAAATGTACGCCAGATTAATAAAGTAGTGGGTGTCAATACAAGCAGTACAACGGATTATCGTGAAACAGATGTCACAAATGATAAATTAAATATTGTCATGCTTGCATATAATAATCTGGATTCTGCAACAAATCTGAAAATCACCTCTACAACAAATAACATTCTGAACAATGCTTCCGTTACCGTAAAGAGTTATCAGGAAATGGGAGAAGAAGTATATAATATCCAGAATGATGAGATTGTATTTGTGCCGGAAACAGGGGAATTAATCATTGGTGAAAGCTATTATGATAATATCTCACCGGATGATGATTTCAGCGTTACCTATACAAAGACCGGATTTGCCGAGGGTGATTTAAGACCGGAAAATTATTTCTACTGTACGGATCTGAGCGAGGGTGTTACCTATGGAGATGTCGATCCGGATACCGGAAAGAAATATGTAAAAGATCAGAAAATCAGTTATAATATTAATTTCAACCAGAGTCTGGTCATCAATGTACAGGGCAAAGATGTACTGCCGCCGGAACTTGGCAGGGATCTGGATATTACCATAGCGGCAGCGGAAGCCGCCGTGACCGCACATAACAAGGTTACAAATATCGAGCGTATGATTAATACCGAGACGGCAGCAGGAAACACCGCAGAGGTAGAACGTCTGACTCATATGAAGGAAGCCGCAGAACTGGAAGTAGGGTATGCGGAAGATAACCTGACCAAAGCATTCAGTTCGGGAATTACCCTGTACCAGAATCATCAGGCAAATGTAAATACACAGGTGTCAGATCTTGGTGCAAGAATGACCAGAGTTACCTTAAATCAGGAAAGGCTGTCTTCGCAGCTTCTGACCGTAAAAGAATTAAAGAGTACAAATGAAGATACGGATATTGAATCTACAGCAGTTGAATTTAAAGAGGCACAGAGTATTTATGATGCAGCTCTTATGATGGCAGCACAGGTAGTACAAAAATCATTACTTGATTTCTTATAGGAGATGTAAATATGAAGATTACAACGAAGTTATTTGGGGAAATAGAAGCAGCAGAGGATAAAATCATAGAATTTTCTGCCGGAATCATAGGATTTCCGAAAATGCAGCATTTTTTACTGATTCATGATATAGAAAACGAAAAAAGCCGTATCTCATGGCTTCAGTCGGTCGAAGAACCGGAATTTGCAATGCCGGTCATTGATCCACTGGTACTCATGGAAGACTATGATCCGCTGGTAGAAGATGAGATGTTGTCCGCACTTGGGGATTTGGACAGCTCCGATATGCTCGTTCTCGTTACGGTAACAGTTCCAGCGGATATCCGGAAAATGACGGCTAATTTCAAGGCTCCGGTTATTATCAATGCAGCAAATCAGAAGGCATGCCAGATTATTGTTGAGGACGAAAAATATGAAGTAAAACATCCGGTCTACGATTTGCTTACAGAGAAAAAGGAGGACTGATTTCATGCTGGCATTATCAAGAAAGAAAGATGAAGCAATCGTCATCAACAATGACATTGAGGTTACAATTATCGAGGTGAAAGGTGATCAGGTAAAACTTGGAATCACTGCACCGAAGTCAGTACCGGTATACCGCAAGGAAGTCTATCTTCAGATTCAGGAGGCAAACCGTGCAGCGGCAAACGAAACCGCACAGGCGATGGAAGCTTTGAAAAAATTAGGACAGTAGTACAGGACAAACTTATTCGGGGAAAAGTGTTAATATTTTGCCACTTTTCTCCGATAACTGTATTAGGGAGAGAATTTATATTTTGCATACCCGGTGATTCCGGCATGATTTTCATGACTGGAATTATAAACTGATTACACGGATGTAGTTAGATGCGGATATATTTATGTAGCATTTGGGCCAACGGACAGGCAGAATGGAGGAATATTATTATGGCAGCAATAGACGGAATCGTTAATGCAACAAGAGCAGCATCATCAACAAATTATCAGACACCACAGGTAAATTCAGTGGAGGCGGTCAACGAATCGGCAGCACAGGGCAACAGCACCGATGTGGCAGCACAGGTAGCAACCGTTAAGTCAAAGGATGATTCAAACAATCAGGATAATACGGGAAAAGGCGATGATACAAAGAAAGAACCGACCAATGAACAGATTAAGAAAGCAGTTGAAGATTTGAACAAGAAGATGAAAAATACATCCTGTGAATTTGGTATTCATGATGCAACCAATCGTGTAACGATTAAGATTGTAGATAAGGACTCAAAGAAAGTAATAAAAGAATATCCGGCAGAAGAAACCCTGGATATGATAGCAAAGGCATGGGAACTCGCCGGCTTAATGGTGGATAAGCGATTATAACACAGACAGAACGGAGGTTATATTATGGCAAGAGTATCAGGATTGATATCAGGACTTGATACAGATTCTCTGATACAGGAACTGGTATCGGCATATGAAACAAAGAAAAGTACATATGTAAAGAAACAGACAAAGCAGGGATGGAAGCAGGATGCCTGGAAATCATTGAACACGAAAGTATACAGCTTTTATACAGGTACATTAAGAAATGCACAGTATAGTACAAACTACACGGCAAAGAAAGCTACAATATCCGATAGTACAAAGGCAACGGTATCTGCGTCCGGTAATGCGGTAGAAGGTACACAGACACTGAAAGTAAAACAGCTGGCAAAGACGGCATATCTGACCGGCGGCCAGATGACTGCAGCTGATGGAAAGAGCCTTACGGCAAACAGTAAGCTGGGAGAACTCAGCGGACTCAGTGGATTCAGTGATGGAACGATTAAAGTAAATGCAGATGGAAAAGAAAGCGAAATCAATCTTACCTCTGATATGACCATGAACCAGTTTGTGGTAAAATTAAAAGAAGCAGGACTGAATGCAAACTTTGACAGCGCAAACCAGAGACTATTCATCAGTGCAAAGTCAAGTGGTGCGGACAAGGAATTCTCTATTACAGCAGGCAATGCAGGCGGTATGAATGCATTGACCAGCCTTGGCATGGATGCGGCATCTTCCTCAGATGTCAGCCAGTATATAGACAGTGCAACCATGAATGTACAGGAGAAAACCGATACGGCATATATGCAGTATATGCTGAAAACTGCGAATGCGGATCTGAATACACAGTTAAGCGGCTTGCAGGATCAGTACAAATATGTAACCGATGAGAGCTACAGGAACAGCAAGAATACGGCATGGGCGGATGAGATCAAGAGTTATGAAGATAAGAACAAAACCCTGGATGATCTGAATAAGGATATCCTGGCTTACACTGGTGTGGATGATGCAGATACGGCAGCTTCCAGTCCAAAGATTGAAGACTTTGTGACGAAGAATTCAGATGGTACATATACTTATAAGGATGCCTATTTGAAGGATTCAAAGGATGCTGATGGAAATACGGTTAAAGTGCTTGATGAGGATAAACTTAAAACAGCACTGAAAGATACAAAACTTGATGTAGACACTGTGAAATCAAAGGTAACCGAATTAAATGCAAATATTTCACAGATAAAATCAAATGAAGCATCCATTAAAAGCACAAAGGAAACACAGGATTTATATCAGGCTGCTTATAGCAATGATAAAACAGGAGCGGCTTTACAGAGTCAGATTGATTCCATTACCAAAGAGATCGCGGAAAATAATGCGTTACTTGGTAATACATTTGATTTTAGTACAATTGCAGATCCTACGGCATATTCCTATACTGATGCAAATGGCAGTACACAGACGACTGATTTGCAGGCGAAATTAGCAAAATATGCTACGGCATATGGTAATAGTACGGATGGAAATGTAGAGACAAAAACAGTAAATGGCATTACCGTGGTAAAATCTACATATGAAAATTATAATAATACTTATAAGGCAGAGCAGGAAGCAGCAGCCAATAAGCTTGGAAAAACAGCGGACGAATTAAATGGCATGACCGATACGCAAAAGAAAGATTTTATTGCAGATTATGTGAAAAATCATTCTTCTTCCACCGGTGCAGTCCGTGTTGAAGGCTCGGATGCTGAAATTGAACTAAATGGAGCGACATTTAATTCAAATACCAATAACTTTGCCATCAATGGCCTGACCATTACCGCAACCGGTATTACAAAGGATGGCGAAGAAGTTAGCATTAATACCGCAACCGATATTGATGGTATGTACAAATCCATCAAGAATCTGATCAGTGGTTATAATAGTATTCTGAAGGAAATGAATACATTGTATTATGCGGATTCATCCAAGGGATATGAGCCTCTGACCGATGATGAGAAAGATGCCATGACCGATACTGAGATTGAAAAATGGGAGAAGAAGATCAAAGACTCCCTGTTAAGAAGAGATGACACCTTAAGCGGTATCATGAGTACAGTAAAGAACAGCATGGCAAAATCCTATACCATAGGAGATAAGACATATTCACTGTCAAGTTTTGGTATTGCAACCGCAGGTTATTTTTCAGTTGACAATGAAGAACAGGGATTGTATCATATTGATGGAGATCCGGATGATTCAACGACATCTGGTAAGACAGATAAGTTAAAAGCAGCACTGGCAGAGGATCCGGATAGTGTTGTTTCGTTTTTCCAGAAAGTATCAAGTGATATGTATGATGCATTAACTAAGAAGATGGCGAGAACATCATTAAAGAGTTCTTATACACTCTATAACGATAAGGAAATGCAGAAACAGTACGATGAATACGGAGATACGATTGATAAATGGGATGAGAAAATTGAAAATTATACCCAGAAGTATGTCAAGCAGTTCAGTGCGATGGAAACAGCACTGGCAAAATTGCAATCCAGCACATCCCAGCTCTCCAGCATATTAGGTTCATAACAGGAGGTAATTACAATGGCATTGCCAAATGCATACAAGGCATATTCGAACAGCAAACTTATGACGGCTTCCCCGGCACAGCTTACACTGATGTTGTATGATGGAGCGATCAAATTTACGAATATTGCAATTGAAGCGATTGAAAATAAGAATTATGAGAAGGCTAATACTTATATACAGAAAACACATCGGATCATTGATGAGTTCCGTTCCACACTGAACTTCAAATATCCGGTTGCACAGGAATTTGAAAATGTATATGTCATGATTAGTGAAAAACTTGTTTATGCCAATATGAAAAAAGATGTGGAAGTATTACAGGATGTACTCAAACATCTCCGGTCAATGCGTGAAACATGGGAAGAGGTAATGCGACTTGCAAAGAGATAACAGCAGCAGTTACATAGAGATATTAAAAGAAAGCCTGAAGAAAAAAATATCAGTTCTGGATCAGATAGCGGAACAGAACCGGATTCAGGAAGAACTTGCAAAGGCAGCAGACTTTGATTATGATGTTTTTTCCAAAACTTTGGAGGCAAAAGAGGCATTGATCAAGCAAATCAATGCTTTGGATGCGGGATTCCAGTCCGTATTCGACCGGATCAAAGAGGCATTGCAGCAGTCGGAGCATAAAGAAGAGATTAAGCAGCTGCAGGTGCTGGTCAAGGAAATTACGGACAAATCCATGGATATCATGGCTCAGGAAAAACGAAATAAAGAAGCGATTCTGAACCGGAAGGACAGCCTGAAGAAAGAAGTAGCCATGGCACGCAGTACAAATAAAGCGGCGGCAAATTATTACAGGACCATGTCGAAGATGAATGTGATAGATTCACAGTTTATAGATAAAAAAAAGTAAAAAAATATATATTATCTATAAAGTATTCAGAAAAACTTCCGATATAATTAACAGAATTGATAAGATAATCACATTCCGAAGGAATGTTATTATAAAATAAAAAGGAACAGAAGCAGGGAAGCTTCTTAAAATTCAAGGAGGAATTATTATGGTAGTACAGCACAATTTAACAGCGATGAACGCTAACAGACAGCTCGGTATTGTTACAAACAACCAGGCTAAAGCAACAGAGAAGTTATCATCAGGTTACAAGATCAACAGAGCAGGTGATGATGCAGCAGGTCTTTCTATTTCAGAAAAGATGAGAAGCCAGATCAGAGGCCTTAACAAGGCTTCAACAAACGCTGAAGATGGTGTATCACTTATCCAGACAGCTGAAGGTGCTTTAAATGAAACTCATTCTATTCTTCAGAGAATGAACGAATTAGCAACACAGGCAGCTAACGATACCAATACATCTACAGACAGAAAGGCTATCAAGGCTGAATTAACAGCTTTAACTTCTGAATTAAACAGAATCGCATCTACAACACAGTTCAACACAATGAATCTGTTAGATGGTACTTTCACAGGAAAGAACCTTCAGGTAGGTGCATTATCAGGACAGAAGATTGCTATCTCCATCAGTGGTATGAATGCAAACAAATTAGGTCTTGCAGGAACAGATGGTAAGATGACAATTGCAGTTTCAACATTTGCAGCTGCAGGTAATGCTATGACAAAGATTCAGTCAGCTATTACAAAGGTATCTACTCAGAGATCAGCTCTTGGTGCTATCCAGAACAGACTGGAGCATACAATCGCTAACCTTGATACAACATCTGAAAATACATCATCAGCAGAATCCAGAATCCGTGATACAGATATGGCTGATGCTATGGTTGAGTACAGCAAGAACCAGATCCTTGCTCAGGCTGGTCAGTCAATGCTTGCTCAGGCAAATCAGGCTACTCAGGGTGTATTATCACTCTTAGGCTAATTTATTCGCTGAATAAAACTATCATGAATAAGCTACTCTTAGGAGTAGCTTATTTTCGTATAAAGAGAGAGGCAGAGATGGAATTAATAGAGAGAAATGAACAGGTAATCGATATGATGGATATATGCATCCAGAATCTGTGGGAAAGTACGGGAGCAGGGAATAAAGAATTAATCAGCTGTATCAAGAAACTGAATCTTGTATTAAAGGAATTTACAGACCGGGTGCCGGAATTTCAGAAGCTGGGAGTGGATGTGCCGGAGGATATTATACTGACCCAGATGAAGAATCTGATGACAGGATTTGAAAAGAGGGACACCGTTCTGTTAGCAGATACCATGGAATATGAGATAAAAAATACTTTATTATTTTATAATGACATTTTAAAAGAACTTGCAAAGGAGCAGGCAGAAGAATGATGGAACAGTCAAAGATGCTGGATATTAATATCGAAACCATTACGAAAGAAAAACCATATATGTTTAACCTGATCGAAGAACTGGATAAGGAAGCGTATTTGTATGAGGGAAAGATTACGGATATTTTTCAGGATGTATCGGCAAAGAATGAGAAAATCATGGGAGTAAGAAAAGAAAATCATGATTATTATCTGAACAGCCGTTATGACAGCCGGGCCGGGATTAACAGATGGCTTCAGGTATACAAGAGTGATAAAGAGTATGGGATTGCAATTGTGATAGGAATGGCAAATCTGGCTTATATCAGGGCAATGCGGAAAGAATATCCAAATGTCCGGCTGCTGGTGTATGAACCGGATAAATATCTGTGGGGAGAAGTTTTGTTGAATATTGACTTTTCAGATGTTCTGGCAGATCCAATGGTGAATATTGTGGTTGGACAGATCGGAAAGCTGTATCTGAAGGAACTGATGTCACATCTGGTAGATTATGCAAATTATAAATATGTACAGACCATGATTTCCCCGAATTATGATAAGATCTATCCGGCAGAATGTGAAGCGGTGCGCGAGCTTGTATACCATGCGATAGAAGAAACACTGGTGGATAAGAACACTATGTGCAAATATAATGAACATTTTTGCTATAATCGTTGCAGTAATTTTTATGACAGTCTCTGGCAGTATAATGCAGGGGATATTAAAGAATTATTTGCCGATATTGATTTTGATAAAGTCCCGGCAATTCTGGTTGCGGCGGGTCCTTCGCTGGATAAAAATGTGGAGGAATTAAAGAGAGCAAAAGGAAAGGCATTTATTATAGCGGTGGATTCTGCAATCCGGGTTCTGGTGAAACATGATATTATGCCTGACATGACGGTGACTATCGATCCCAGAAAGGCAAATCATTATTTGTATCAGGATGAACGAATTAGGAAGATACCAGTGTTGCTTTCATTCAATGTAGTTACATCAACTGTAATGACACATCAAGGAAAAAGATTTTATTTTTATGTAGATTATCCAGTTGCAAATCAGATATGGGAAAAATACGGGAAACACTATATTCGGATAGAAACTGCAGGATCAGTGGCAAATGATGCATTTTCCTTTATCTATCATGTGGGATTTAAAAATATTATATTAATTGGACAGGATCTTGCATATACCGGTAATAAAATACATTCACAGGATTCTTATGAAACAAATGTTAGAAACAATGATGCAAATAAGAGAAAAGAAGTATATGTGATAAAGGATATCTATGGAAATGATGTAAAGACTGATTATGCCATGGATATCTATCGGAGATGGTTTGAAAATCAGCTTATCTTACATAAAGAACTCGAAGTGATTGACGCAACGGAAGGCGGTGCAAGGATAGAGGGAACAGAGGTTATGACTTTACAGGAAACTATCGATACGAAGTGTAAGAGTAAAGAAATAATTGATTTTACCGAAAAGATAAACCAGGCACAGCGGGTTTATACAAAAGAGGAAAGAGAAGAAATACAGGAATATCTGAAAAAAGTGACAGAAGATATGAAAGGAGATATTCCGAAAAAACTGGAAGGAGCAAAAAGAGCATATTTAAAATTACTGGAATTAAATACAAAGAGAAAATATAATTCAATGGAATTTGAAAGGCTGCTGAAAAAAGTAGAGGAATATAATAAATGGATGACAGAAACGGTAGAAGTAGATATGTTATCCATGTATGCAGCCAGGGATGGATTTGATGTGATGGAAGGTATCTTTGCAAACCATGATGATATGTATGAAAATATAAGGACAATAGCAGACAGTGGAATAAAAATGGTAGATTCTTATAAAAATGGAACAAAAAAATTTGTAGAATCAATGGAAGAAATATTTGAATGGTTCCACAGCAATGAATACCAGCCGGTGGAGGGAAAGTAATGGAAGTACTTGCGATTATACCTGCAAGAAGTGGTTCAAAAAGTGTAAAGGATAAGAATATCAGGGAGATAAACGGAAAGCCAATGCTGGCTTATTCGATTGAACATGGACTGAAGTCAGAAAAAATCAACCGTGTGATAGTCAGTACGGACAGTGAAAAATATGCAGAGATAGCAAAGAAATATGGAGCGGAAGTACCATTTCTGCGGCCAGAAGAATATGCGAGGGATACATCCCTGGATTTAGAAGTCTTTGAGCATGCTTTGAAATTTTTAAAAGAAAAGGAAGGATATGTACCGGATATTATTGTGCAGTTAAGACCAACCTATCCAATCCGTAAAATGAGTGATATTGATAAGATGGTAGAAATTATGGAGCAGGACGAAACGATCGATTCCGTCCGGTGCATTGCTCCGGCAAAGGAAATACCGTACAAAATGTGGTTAAAGGGAGAAAATGGTGAGATTCATCCCCTGATGACGGATATTCCGGAGTGTTACAATATGCCAAGGCAGGAACTTCCAAAAGCATATTATCAGAATGCGTGCATCGACGTAATCCGTACCAGGGTCATCACGGAAGAGCATTCCATGTCAGGAAAAAAAATTATCGGATATGAAATGAATGAGAACTTTGATATTGATACGGAAGAAGAATTTTTAAAGGCGGCGGAATGGATTCGTGAGCAGAATAAGAAAAAAGTCAGTGTCATTATTCCATGCTATAATGCGGAAAATGTTCTGGATAACTGTCTGGAGTCGCTGACTGCACAGACGATCGGCATAGAGAATCTGGAGATTATTCTCGTAAATGATGCATCCACGGATGGAACATACGACAGATTGTGCCAGTGGGAGCAGAAATATCCGGATTCCATTATGGTTATTAACTGCACAGAGAATGGGCGGCAGGGAAGAGCCAGAAATATCGGACTCGAGTATGCCGGAGCAGATTATATCGGATATATGGATATTGATGATATTGCAGAGCCGGAAATGTTTGAAGAATTATATAAGAAGGCAATGCTTCATGATACAGAGGTTGTTATCTGCCAGTCACGCAGATGTACTCTGGAAGAGTATAGAAATGGAATTGGAAAAACAGATAGCACGGAAGAAAAAGTATATTTTATCCAGAAGGGAAAAGACAGATTGAAATTCCTGCAGGAAGATTTTAATATGGCTGTATGGAATAAATTATATAAGAAGGAGTTTCTTCAGACATATCAGATAGATTTTCCGGAGGGGATGTTATATGAAGGTATCTATTTTTCATCGTTGGTAAAACGTTATGCAGTTAAAGTATGTGTGATAAGGAAAGTATTATATAATCATATCCGGTACAAAGAGTCCTCTTCCATAAATGACAATCAGAAAGTAAAAGAAGATTATCTCCATTCCTACATCCTTTTGTACAAAGAGATACAAAGGCGGGGATTATATCAGGGATATGAGAATTATTATGATATGGAACTTCTGATTTCTGGATATTATGTATATATACATTTTATGTTTGTGAAGTTTGGATATCTAGAACCAATCAGATGGAACAGGGCGAGAAAAGAGGTTCTGGAATGCTTTTCGGATGGAATGAGAGAAGAATTGAGAATCTTAATTAAAAATTTTGAGCAAAATCATAAAGAATATAATGGGACATGGAAGATTATTATGAACTCGCTGGAAAGACCGGTAACCAGGAACGAGGTCATACAGATGATGCAGATCATACAGTTAGGAGGAATGCAGAATGAGTAGTTTGTTTGATGATTTATTTATTTTTGAGATGGCAAACAGCCATCAGGGAGATGTGGAGCATGGAAAAGATATTATTCATGAGATGGGGAAAATAGCGAGAAAATATAATATTAAAGCAGCAGTAAAATTGCAATATCGTAATCTTGATAACTTTATCCATCCGGATTATGTGGGAAGAACGGATGTTAAACATATTCCGAGATTTTTAAGTACAAGGCTGACTTATGAGCAGTTCTGCGAACTGGTAGATGCCATTCGGGATGAAGGCATGATTGCAATGAGTACACCATTTGATGAAGACGGGGTGGACTGGTGCATGGATCAGGGACTTGATATCATTAAGATAGCGAGCTGCAGTTCGCTTGACTGGCCATTACTGGAGAAGGCGGCAGCGACAAGGAAACCTCTGATTATATCCACAGGTGGAAAAACTCTGTCAGACATTGATAAAATCTATAACTTCTTTACACATAAGGGAGTAGAGTTTGCATTTTTACATTGTGTAGCGGAATATCCTGCACCGTTAGATCATCTTCAGCTTGATTTTATCGACAGAATGAACCGCAGATATCGTGATGTTACCATCGGATATTCAGGACATGAAGATCCGGATGATAATACCGTACCGATGTTAGCTGTGGCAAAGGGAGCAAAAATACTGGAGAGACATGTAGCACTTCCAACAGAGCAGTATAAGATAAATGCATATTCCATGACTCCGCAGCAGGCGGATAAATGGGTGGAATCCGTATTAAAGGCAAAGACTATCTGTGCGACGAAAAAGGAAAATGACAAATATGTAAGCCAGGCAGAGATTGATTCCCTGAATTCCCTGATGAGAGGGGTATATCTGTGCCATGATGTAAAAGAGGGAGAGGTTCTTTCGAGAGAAGATGTATTCTTTGCAATGCCCTGCCATGAGAAGCAGATGAGCAGCGGCGACTTCTATGAAGGTCTGACGGTTACCAGGGATTATAAGAAAAACGAAGAATTACATGAAAAAAAACAGATGAGTGAAACCAAACAGGCAAGAAGTGTAATTCATGATGCAAAAGGACTTCTGTACGAAGCAGGTATTGCTTTGGGAGAAGATTTTGAGGTGGAATTATCCCATCATTATGGTATGCAGCATTTCAGACAGACCGGTGCAATTATTATCAATGTCATTAACCGCGAATATTGTAAGAAGCTGATTATCGTACTTCCGGGACAGAAGCATCCGACTCATATGCACAAAATCAAAGAGGAAACATTCCAGGTATTATATGGAGATTTGGAAGTAGTGATTGATGGAAAGGAAAAGAGATTAAAGGCAGGAGATATCCAGACGGTACTGCGTGGTTCAGAACATTCGTTTTCGTCTGAAAAAGGAGCTGTATTTGAAGAAATATCTACAACGCATGTGAAAAATGATTCTTATTATACCGATCCGCGAATTAAGACATTGGATCCGATGCAAAGAAAAACGTATTTGAAGAAATGGTAGTAGTAATTGATTGTCCATGCGATAATAATGTATAAGGAGAAAATGCATAATGGGAGATAAAATATTCTTTGAAAATGGATTAGAACAGTTGGTGGTATTAGAAGAAAAAGATATAAGTGATAAGTTATTATTTAATATATTTAATGGAAATACGAGACGAATAGTATATATAGTAGAAAATAGAGAAAATAGTAGAAAACTATTAGTTGGAATAATTACTGCTGGGAATTTTCGAAGAAATAAATTAGGAAATTATCCATTAATAAATCGAAATTGCACAAAAATTTTAAAGTCTAATAAGGATACGGCCGAAAGAATTTTTTTTGAACATAAGGATAAGGATATTATAGCTGCTGTTCCGATTGTAGATAATGAAGGGTATTTGGAGGGGGAAATTTGTAAAAAAGTAATTTTTAATAATCATAAAAATTTGGATTTAATAAAGAGAACTTATATAGAATTAAAAAAATTGTCCCATTATAAAACTATAATATTAATTCTGGATAAAAATGCAAATGAATTAGATTTTATAGAAGAAGATTCTAAAATCAAAATTGTAAATGAAATATCATTAGAAGGTTTGATGGAATATGCACAGTCTGAAAGTTTGTTCGTATGTGATTGCGAAAAAGAGAAATATCGAATAAGAGAAATTTTTTATGAAGAGTTTAATATCCCACATACATTATGCGATATTACAGAGACAGAAGAAGAAATACAAAAAATTGTATTTAGTAAAGCAAAATTTTATCAAAGAATCGGAGTTTGGAAAGATGAATGTTCTCGATTTGATAATATTATAAATGATAAGAGCTTTTCTGTAATTGGTCTGGATTATGAAAAGTGTTATTGGGATGAAAATAGAAAAATATATGTTTATGATGATGATATAGAGACACCAGAATGTATTTTTATGGATATTAGTTTATCTGAAAAACCATATTTTTGTATTAATGGGAAATATGTGCCGGTTGTAAGTATTGCTTATAGAAATCCCAAAATTTCAACATGTGATATTGCGTTTAATATTCTTCCGATGTTTGAACAATATGGTATAAAGTATATGATTTTTAGAAGCCCTGATGATGAATATGGAAAAGTAAAAGAATACTTTTCAGGAAATATAAAAGGAAAGGGATATTATTGGAGGCAAAGAAAAAATTATCCAGAGTTTATAACAGGCGGAGACGTTAATGACGATAACATAGAAGAAATAGAGGGGCTCTTTAATGGCTTATCACGATATGCAAAAACAAATGGTTTTACTCAGCAGGCAGATATAACAAGCAGGTATGTGAATATAGTTGATGGAGAACGTTATACATGTGGTAACCCAGAGACATATGAGAGAACTGCATTTTTCTTTGGACCATGCTTAGTACAGGGGAATTTTGTATCAGATGGATATACAATGACAAGTTATATGAGAAAAAATATATCTAATGATTTTTATTTAAAAAATTGTGGAGATAACTGGAATGATATGAATTATAAAATGAGAAATCAAATTTATCATTTAGGTGATATTGTAATACTGCTTGTTGATGAAATTGAACCATTTAGAATAGCAGGATATAAAGTTAATAGTATTATTAATGTATATCGTTCCATTCCTTCGGTTGAAAAGCATGTATGGAATTCGTTATTGCATGTTAATAAAATAGCAATGAAATATATTGCGGAAGAAGTATATAGTCAATGTAAAGAGCAGAAATTGTTTGAACCTATATCATATAGCGATAATGATAATAGAACATTAATTTTTGGAGTAAAGAATAAGAAAAATGAAATTCCAGAAGAATTGAAGAAGTGGATTGACTATGCAAAAAAATATAGCATTAGTACAAAAGGTGAGATTGGTTCAATTGTTATGAATTGTAATCCATTTACTAAAGGGCATCGTTATTTAATAGAAAGGGCAAGCGAACAGGTAAAGGTATTGTACGTTTTTGTTGTCGAGGAGGATAGATCTTTTTTTAAATTTAAGGATAGATTAAAAATGGTAGAAATAGGAACGGCTGATTTAAAAAATGTAATTGTTATTCCAAGTGGAAGATATATAATATCAACAGAAACATTACCAGGATACTTTGAAAAAGAGGAGAAACCTTTTTTGCAGTTTGATGCAACGCAGGATTTAAAGATTTTTTCAGATATTATTGCAAAAGAATTTAATATAACGGTTCGATTTGCGGGAGAAGAACCGATAGACGCATTTACAAATCATTATAACGAAGCAATGAAAAAATTTTTACCGGTACATGGGATTAGATTTGTGGAAGTGCCTAGAAAGAAGATAAATGGCGATGTGATTAGTGCAACAAAAGTAAGGAGGTGTATTGTGGAAAAGAAATATGATGAGTTAAAAGACTTGGTTTTACCAGAAATTTATGATTATTTGAAAAAACAAGAATATATAATAGGATAAATTAGTTAACTAATAATTGCTATATGTCGATATATATAATATAGATAATAAGTAAATGAAACATGGAAGTTTCAGATGGCATATCAAGGAGGACACATAGAGATGAGTAATAAGGCAATCGATAGAGTAAAATACTGGGGACAGTTACTGGGACTCCCAATCTATTGGTTGTCTTTTTGCGTACCTAGAAAGAAAAATATATGGCTGTTTGGCAGCACGTTCGGAAGGAGATTTGCGGATAATCCGAGGTATTTATATCTGTATGCCAGCCAGCATAGGGATGAAATCCGGATGAAGAACGGACAGGCAGTACGGCCGCTATGGATTAGCCATAAGAAAGAGATTGTAGAATTTCTGAAGGAAAATGGCTATGAAGCATATTATTATCATTCTTTAAAAGGAATATGGTACTGCCTGAGAGGAAGTATCTATATCTTTGATAATTATTCCAAAGATATCAGTTTCTGGTTGTCCGGAGGGGCTGTGAAATTTAATCTGTGGCATGGAATTCCGCTAAAAAAGATACAGGCAGATAATGTATTTGATAAAGTCAGACATCCGAAAAATATTTTAGATAGAATAAAAGTATTTCCAAGACGGTTATCAGATGAGAAACCATCGCATTATGTATTGACGACATCGGAAAAATTAAAACCGATTTTTGAATCAGCATTTAAGACGGAAAACGTTATCGTGGAAGGATATCCAAGAAATGATATTTTGATTGGAAATAAGATTAAAAATTTGCTTACAGATATCGAGTATGAGAAAAAAATATATATACAAAATTATATTAAAAATAATAAATGTAAAATGGTATATTATATGCCAACTTTTAGAGAAAGTGAAGAAGATTTTTTTAAGATTATTAACTTGTGCGAATTTGAAGATTTTTTAAAGGAGAATAATATATTATTTTGTATTAAACTCCATCCTAAATCAAAACTTAAAGAAGCATTTGAAAAAATAGCAGGAGAAAATATATTTGTCATAAATCAGGATGTAGATCCCTATGTGTTTTTGAAAATGGCGGATATGCTAATAACAGATTATTCATCGATATATTTTGATTATTTGTTAATTGATAAACCGATTGTATTTTTTGATTATGATTTGGAAAAATATTTAAATAATTCGAGAGATATGTATTTTGAGTATAAGGAATTTACACCAGGAGAAAAGGTAAGAAATCAGAATGATTTAGAAAAAGAAATTATTAATGGTTTGACAGATGGAGCAATGTATAGTGAATTTAGGGAGAAGATAAGAAATCAGGTGTTTAAATATCCGAATGAGACAAGCTCTGAGAAAATTGTAAAAGATATAATGCGGTTGTTAGGAGATGAATTGAAATGAAAAAAATTATAACTTACGGAACCTTTGATTTATTACATTACGGACATATAAACTTGCTACAAAGAGCAAAGGAAATGGGAGATTATTTAATTGTTGCATTATCTACTGATGAGTTTAACTCTGTTGAAAAAAATAAAATAACATATTTTTCTTACGAAGAACGGAAAAGACTTCTGGAGGCGATAAGATATGTGGACCTGGTTATTCCGGAAAATAGTTGGGAACAAAAAATATCAGATGTAAAGGAATTCAGGATAGATACGTTTGTAATAGGGGATGATTGGAAAGGAAAGTTTGATTTCCTGAAAGAGTACTGTGATGTTATATATTTAGAGAGAACACCTGAGATTTCTACATCAAAGATTAAACAGGATTTGAAGTTATAAAATATAAATTATCAGGAAGGATGTGAGAGTGTTGAATATTGCTGTAATTTTTGCAGGCGGTACAGGGGTCAGAATGAATAGTAAGGATGATAAACCTAAACAATTTCTAGAAGTAAGAGGAAAACCTATTATTGTATATACAATAGAAATATTTGAAAGAGCAGAACAGATCGATGCAATAATTGTTGTATGTGTAGATGGATGGATAGATTATATGCATAAACTGGTATATAAATATCGCTTAGATAAGGTAAAAGCGATTGTGGTTGGCGGAAAAAGTGGTCAGGAATCAATTTATCATGGATTAGTTACAGCAAAAGAAAAATATGGATTGATTGAAAATGGAAGAAAAAATATCGTATTGATTCATGACGGTGTAAGACCATTAATTAATGAAAATATTATTGATTTAAATATTAAGTCGGTTATCCAATATGGTTCAGCAATAACAGCATCTATAGCAAAAGAAACGTTTGTACTTGTTGATGATAACGAAAGCGTGGAAAGTATTCCAAGCAGAAAACATTCCAGAATTGCAAAAGCACCTCAGAGTTTCTATTTGTGTGATATATTAGAAATCCATGAGAAGGCTAGAAAATCAGGGATTTATAATGCTATTGATTCGTGTACATTGATGAGCATGTTTGATCAAAAATTAGCAATTGTTGAAGGACCATATGAAAATATAAAAATCACCACACCAGATGATTTTTATATGTTTCGGGCTTTATGCGATGCAAGAGAAAATCAACAATTAGGAGTAGAATATGAAGTTAAATGATAGTATTATTTGGGATGATATGAAATATATTTACAATAATATTAGTAATGTTAATATATTAAAAAATAAGTCAGTTTTGGTAACTGGTGCAAGTGGAATGTTAGCATCATATATTATATATTTTTTGTCATATTTAAATATTGAAAAACAATTTAATATAAAAATATATGCCTTAGTAAGAAATAAGAAAAAAGCCCTAGAAAGATTTAAAGGTATTGATAATAAAGATTTTTTTGTGTATATTAATCAGGATGTATGCGACTATTTTTCGGTATCTCAAAAAGTTAATTATATTGTTCATGCGGCGGGTAATGCAAGTCCTCGACATATTATAAATGATCCTGTAGGAATTATTAGGGCAAACACAATTGGAACAATGCGAGTGTTAGAATATGCTCAAAATTCAGGTGTAGAAAAAATCTTATATACTTCAACAAGAGAGATATATGGAAAAGTAGAAAATAAAGAGTATATAACGGAAAACGATATGGGGATAAATTATATAGATGAAATTAGAGCATGTTATCCGGAGAGTAAAAGAGTAGCGGAAACTATTTTAAAAAGTTATTATTATCAATATAAAATTCCATACGTTACAGCAAGAATAGCACATGTATATGGTCCGGGTATGCCAATAGAAAATGATGGTAGAATTATGTCAGATTTAATAGGCGATGTTGTTAATAATAAAAATATTATATTAAAAAGTGATGGAACTGCAGATAGAGCATTTTGCTATATAGCAGATGCGATAGTTGGATTGATGATACTGTTAATAAATGGTAAAAATAGTGAAAGTTACAATCTTTCAAACGAGAGTGAACCATATAAAATAAGTGAAGTGGCACAAATGTTAATAGATCTATTTCCTGAAAAAAAACTCAGTGTTATATATGATATTTCAGATAAAACAGGACAGGGATATAGTAAGATAGGACGCATAAAGTTGAACACTGATAAATTACAGGCATTAGGATGGTGTCCACATATAAGTCTAAGAGAAGGATTAAAAAGAACTGTTGATAGTTTTGAGGTAAAATAGTATGAAATTAAAGGAAAGGTTGAAAGAATATAAGATAGCGATATTGTATTATGTTTATAGAAAAAATCCTATATGTAGTCATAAAGCAGTATTTTGTAATTATAATGGAAAAGGATTCGGCTGTAATCCCAAATATATTGCACTGGAGATGATGAAACGTAATAAAAATTGGGATATTGTATGGATAGTAAAAAATGCTGAAGAACAATTCCCAAATGGAATAAGAACAGTTATGTGGGATAGCAAAGAGGCAATATATGAATTGGCAACAGCAGCTGTTTGGGTCGATAATCAAAGAAAATTATGGTATCATAGGAAAAGAAAAAAACAATTTTTTTTGGAAACCTGGCATGGAGCAGGGATTCCTATGAAAAAGATTGGAGCAGACAATCCCAATAATTATCATAATAAACCTTATAAACATACATCTTTGCATATGAATAAAATTGTAAATTTAATGATTTCAAATTCAATGGCATGTACACAGATTTTTCATAGAGCTTTTTTGTATAAAGGGAAGATATTGAATTGTGGTTATCCAAGAAATGATATATTAGTAGGAAACAGATATAAATATAGACAATTAATCAGAGAAAAATATGGTATTAGCATAGATACAAATATAATTTTATATGCACCAACGTATCGAAATGGAAGAAAATTAGATAAATATAATCTTGATTATGATAGAGTTTTAAATGCAGTACAGAATAAGTTTGGAGGAAAATGGGTTGCAATGTTACGATTTCATCCAACCATAAATAATTTAACATTGCAACAAAACAATATTATAAATGTAACAGATTATAGTGATATGCAGGAATTAATGGCAGGCTCAGATTTATTGATTTCAGATTATTCAAGTGTTATAACAGAATTTGCATTAACTGAGCAACCTGTGTTTCTTTATTCAGAAGATGTAGATGAATATGTAAATGAAAGAGATTTTTATATAAACTATTTTTCATTACCATTCCCAATTGCACAAAATAATGAAGAAATGATTGACAATATTAATAATTTTGAATACAGGGATTATATAAGAGAATTGAAATTGTGTCTTGAGCAATATGGTGTTATTGAACATGGTAATGCGGCTAGTACAGTGGTAGATATAATTGAAAATAATGTTGTTTAAATTAAAATAAAAAATAAGTATAAGGTAACAAGATGAAAAAAGTAAAAATATTATTATGTTGTATTTTAGATGGAAATTTGGGCGATGCGGTAATTGCTGATTGTACAAAATATATTTTGGAAAATATATTAAATAAAATGAATGTATTATATGAAATAACTATATTTGAATATATGAAAAAATCAATTAGAAATGTAGAAGATTATAATTTGATAGTATTTTCTGGTGGTGGTATTATTAAATTTAAATATCAAAAGTTTTATGAAAAAATCAGTGAATTGCTTGAGGGGGCAAATAGAAAAAGTATACCAGTTATTTTTAATGCAATAGGTGTAGAAGGATTTGATGAAAATGATGAAAAATGCCGTATGTTAAAAGATGCTATAAATTTGCCATGTGTTAAAGCGATATCTACAAGAGATGATATTCAGACATTAAAAGACAGATATATTATAAATTCACAGATAAGAGTAAATAGAGTGGCAGATTCTGCAACCTGGACGAAGTGTGTATATGACATAAAAACAAAAAGAACAGATTATGTCGGTTTAGGAGTTATACGAGAAGGGATTTTTGAATCTAATGGTATAAATATAGCGAGACAACAAATCTTTGAACTTTGGAAAAATATTATTAGTGAGTTAGAAAGGCGAAATATTAAATGGAAAATATTTACAAATGGCTGGTCATCTGATATGAAATTTGCAATTAATTTAATGAAATATTTAAAAAGAGAAGATGAAATAGAAATGTTAGTAATAAAAGAACCTAAAACAGCAAGGGAACTTGTCACTACAATTTCAAAATTTAGAGGAATAGTTGCATCAAGACTTCATGCTAATATTATTAGTTATGCATTAGACATACCAACAGTAGGAATAATTTGGAACGATAAATGTAGATTTTGGGCAGAAAATATAGGTTATCCAGAAAGATTTTTTGATATATATAATTTTGATGCTGATAGGATAGTTACTGAATTGGAAAAGGCAATAAATGAAGGCTATATTAAAATTGACAAAGCTAAGTATATGCGTACTGTTTATGATGAATTGGAAATAGTAATACAAAATATATTGCAGATTTAATAATGTAGAGGAGTTTTGGAAATATTATTATGATAGGAGCATTCCTGTAATTCATTAAAAGTGCCAATTGAATAAAAAAGAACCTCAAGGTAAAATTGAGTTGCATCTTGGCGGATGTAAGCAAAACAATTAAACCGGAGGTTCAACATGAATTATACACAAAATGAAAAGATTGATCAAGTAACAGATACAACAATGGTAGTAGGTATTGATATCGGAAGCCAGATGCACTATGCAAGAGCTTTTGATAATCGTGGGCGCGAACTTACGAAAAGAGTTTTTTCGTTCAAGAATGATTTAGAAGGATTTAATTCTTTTTATTTTTGGACAGAGACACTTAGACGGGACAATGGTAAGGCTGATGTGATGATAGGCTGTGAGCCAACCGGACACTACTGGTTTGCATTTGCAAAGTATGTTCAAAATCATCAAATGAAGTTAGTAATGGTCAATCCGTTCTCTGTTAAGAAGATCAAGGAACTTGATGATAACAGTCCAAAGAAGACAGATTCAAAGGATCCAAAAACAATCGCAAAGCTGGTTGTGGATGGAAGGTATTCGATTCCGTACATGCCAGAAGGCATTTATGCCGAAATTAGAGATTTGGTATACAGCCGGGACAGAATTGTTAAGCAGCATAACATATCTGCGAATAGAATTCAAAGATGGCTTGCAATACACTTCCCGGAGTATCTGGGAGTTTATACAAGATTTGATGCAGCAAGTGGATTGGCAGTGCTTGAAAAAGCACCATTGCCTAAGGATGTAATCACACTTGGGGTAGAAGGAATCCGGAAGATTTGGCACGATAAAAAGATGCGTGGCAGAGGTGTTACCGAAGATAGGGCAAAGACCCTGGTGGAAGCTGCACACAACAGTGTTGGACTTGACGGAGGAATTGGAACAAAAAGTGAACTATATATGCTGCTTGAAGAGCATCGCTTATGGACTTCGCAGTTAGAAGCCGTCAATAAAGTACTGGAAGAAATGATTCTGAAAGTACCGCATGTGGAGAAGTTACTCGCCATGAAAGGAGTAGGAAGCATTACAATCGCAGGATTCATTGCTGAAGTCGGTGACATAAGACGCTTTCAGTCACCCAAACAGATTCAAAAGTATGCAGGTCTTGAATTAGTGGAAAACAGTTCAGGAAAGCAGAAAGGGAAAACGAGAATCAGCAAGCGGGGAAGAAGAAAACTCAGAAAGATTTTGTATCAGGTAATGGTTCCATTGCTTGCAGGAAATCAGGAGTTTCGAACGATCTATGATTATTATGTAACCCGTGTAAAGAATCCGTTGAAACGAAGACAGGCAATGATTGCTGTCAGTTGTAAGTTGATTCGCGTATTCTATGCGGTGTTAACAAAAGGTGTAGATTATGACAGATTCAAAATGATGTCAGATATCCATCACGAAAGCGAACATATAATCGCTTAAGCAGGAAAAACTGTAAACAGGAAAGCGTCCGCCATCAATGGTGCTGTGAAACAGGCATGCAAAAAAATATAAAACAAAGTAGAGCCAGTCGCTGCGTTGACATTTTTATTAGGGCAAAGACCCTGTGATAGGAGTATAAGCAGCACCCAGCTATGGATAAACAGAACGAAGGAATTTAGGACCTGGCAGAGGCTGGGGATCCTGGTAGACATGAGAGGTTAGTTACTGTAGAGGATTTGGGGAAAACGATAAGGCCTTCAAAAAGAAAAAACGAAGACGTTTTATTTGTTGTACTCAAAATTGTCAGAAATGGGCTCATAGAAGCCGCTTCATATCCAGAAAACTCTGGTTTGTAGATATATGTAACTCGTAAACCGTTCAACAAACCCAGTAAAATTAAGGACTTTTGTTGAATATGCACTAAAAAGAATAGAGAGATGAATAGTAAATGAAATATGGCATATTATCATATGAAAGAAAAAAATTATCATTAAATGGAAGAGATACTCAAAATATGGGAGATTGGGTACAGACAATTGCGATGGAGATGTTATATAATGAATGGGGAATTGATAATTATATAAAAGTAAGCAGAAATGATGCACATGACTATGATGGAGAGTATGTTGTTTTGCCAATAAATGGATTTAACACATTTGTTAACAGAGTTTCATATAAAACAAAGACATTTCCATTATCAGCTAAAATTATTCCAGTTTTTTTTAGCTTTCATTTACATGATTTTATAATAGACAAAGAAATAAAAGATCAATTTAAAAGATATGAACCGATTGGGTGCAGAGATGAAGAAACAATGAAGAATATGAGAGATAATGGAATAGACGCATATTTAAGTGGATGTGTGACGGCATTGTTTCCGAAACGAAAAGATAAAGAATATACAAAAATATGTGGAGTGGATTTGCCAAAAGGAATAGAGGAATATATGCCAGATAATATAAAGAATAATTTGGAGTGTTATTCGGCTTTATATAGGATAAAGAGAACAGATGGGCCTGATATTATGACAGAAAAGGAAGCGATGGATGCTTATAGTACTGCAAAAAAAATGTTGGATTACTATAGAGATAATGCAGCACTTGTGATTACTTCAAGATTACATATTGCATCACCATGCATGGCAATGGGAATTCCAGTAATATTAGTGAAAGAAGAATTTGATGGAAGATTTTCCTGGATAGATAAATTTTTGCCATTATATGAAAGAGAAGAATGGCGAAAAATAAATTGGAATCCGATTCCTGTTGAATATGAAGAATTTAAAATAAGTGCAAAGGAGTTTTTATATAAAAAGATTGTAGAAACATATGATAATAATGTAGAAAGGTATATCATTAGTGAATTTTACGAAAATAGAAATAGAAGTCATTATAATAGATTTTTAATACAACAAATAAAGAGAATAGGTAGTAAGGTTGGTAAAAAATGTAAATATTCGTTATGGGGAGTTATTAATAAAACGATTATTGTCAATAATGTCATTAGAGAAATATATCCAGAATGGAAGCTAGAAGAAGTTTATGATCTTATGGTAAAAGGAAAATTTGAGGGAAAATGCATTAGAAATCCTTTAAATCTAGATGTAAAGACAGATGTAATTTATATAGTAGTTGCACCTAAAGCTCAGGTAGAAGCAAAAAAAATAGTATCTCAGCTAAAAGGAAAATACGTGTTGATTAATTTTGATGGGATAAATTGGGAAAATAATTTATAAGACTAGAGTTTTATATTATTAGGAGGATTGGTAAAAAATGTAACTTTTTTATAAGAGTTGCATTTTTTATTTTCAAATGTGATTAATTGTTAACTGATGTTTTTAAATTTAAAATAAGGACAAGGCAGAATAAGAAATCCTGCCTTGTTATAAAACCCTTTATCGTAATTAATTCTTAAGAATTAATCTTTACTGAATAGAAATTGTTTCTGTTGTTGCAGCTGTATCATTAAATACAATCTTTATAGTACCACCAGCATAACTTGTAAGTGTAGAGGTTGGTATTGTAACAGTAGTTCCAGATACAGTATACTGCTTTCCAGCAGTCCAAGCAAATGAACCACTGCTCTTTGTACCAGTAATCTTGTATGAAGTAGCGCCATCAGGTAATGTTACATCGAATGTATTAGCTGATGCACTAACAGATGATACAGAAACATAAGAATCACGAACTTTGCTAACAGAATATGTAAGGTCAACTTTTAAAGCAGAAGAAGTATCTTTGCTAAAGTTTGTCCAGTCAGCATCAGTGTTTACTGTACCAGCAAGGTTGAATTTTACAGCTTTAAAAGGAATAGTAGACACATCAGCTTTAAGTTTATACTTATAAGAACCACTTTGGTTCACAAACTCATATGCCTCTGTAACCTTATCGGATTTCTGAATAGTTACCTTAGTAGAAACACCAGCCTCAGCATTAGTTAAGGCAGTAGCAGTACCTGCAGTCTCATCGCTAGATGCAGTATCAGTTAATACATAATTTGTAGGTGTAAGTGATAAAGTCAGAGCTGTAGCAGTACCAAAAGCAAAATCCTTAGCATCTTTATCCATTAAAGCGATAGAATAACCATTCTCACCTTCTTTTGTAAGACCTGTAACTTTGGCAGTTACATCCACATCTACATCAAATGTACTTTTATTAACAACAGAAATGTCAGCACTCGTTGTTGTGAATGTATTAGCATTAGTTTCATCCTTGAATAAAACAGTTTTACCATAACCATCTGTAGCAGTACTAAAAGCAATACCATCTAAAGTATCCGAACTGCTTATTGCTTTTAATAATTCCTGAGGGTCAATTTTGAAATCAACTTTCTTTGTGGTTGGAAGTGTAACAGTGAATACATCAGTCTCTGCATAACCCTCAATAGTACCAGTACCATCAACTGAACCAGTAGCTTTTGATGCATCTGTCACATCATCAGCAAATACCATTCCGGTACTTGCAAATGCCATAATTGTAGCCATACTCATTGCTAAAACTTTTTTCTGTTTCATATAATTTTCCTCCTTGAAAATAAAATATTACAGATGTTAATCATTTTCGATGACAACACTAATACTTATGTTTAATGTGCTAATATCGATATGTTGCTCATCTACCAGGTGGTAAGTCAGAGTGCAAGGGTAAGTCCCTTTGGACAAACTTTCATCATTCAGTTTAATCTTTTCCAAACTGCTTCCGACAGGAATATAAGGCGATTCATAAATCGTATCTCCGGTATCATCACGTTTTACTATAAAGTTTACTGTATTTGTATTTGTGGTGATATTTTCGACATATGCATTTGCAGAAGCACTCCTTGCATCTGAAAATACCCAGTTGCTGTTCATGCATACGTCATAGGTTCCCGCAGCTGCTTTTGAAACAGTTTCATCAGATGATGCGTCATTTCCTTCAGGTGTTACAACCAAATTGTATGCAGAAGAATCATTATCACTCTTCTTATCACTGTGTCCCGATAAAGATACAGTAGCAATCGCAATGCCTGCAGCAACGACAACCGCAATTCCTCCGATAATCAGAGGCTTATGGCGTGACCCTAAATTTTGTAATGGATTATTGGAATTGTTTCCAGTCATTTCTGAGTAACGGTCGCTAAGTGTTTGCTTTGATTTTTCTTTTGACATTCTTAAACCGCCCTTTCTAACATCTTACTTTATATATCGGCAAGAATAATAACAATACAATAGGACAAGTTGTACAAAAAAAAATAAAAATATTTAGCAATAATGCACAAAAGCAAATAAGAACAATGAAAAATTTTAAGAAAACAGGAAGAATTGGAAAAGAAAGTCAGGAAGGATTCTTTACGAACGGAATAACCTATGATACACTAATCATATAGTGCGGATTGCCGGGTGATGTGGCAGAAGTTATGTGAAATATGGAAGAATACAGGAGAGAAGCAGATGAATATATTAACGGTGGAAGGGCTTTCTTATTATAAAAGAAAGCATATAATATATCAGAATATAAGTATAAATTTATCAAAAGGAGACTGTTATGTGATAATGGGAAGGGATAATGAGGGAAAGACAAGTCTGCTGCGGGGGATTCTGGGACTGGAGAAGGCAGCAGAAGGAAGGATAATCTGGAGAGAAGGGATTGAGAAAAAGACGTTATTTAGAAATCAGATTGGATTTGTACCGGATGAATTGCTCGGATTTGAAAAGATGACAGGAGTTCAGCTGCTTGATATGATTATTTCCCTCAAAAAAGGAGATTACCTGGAAAAAGCAGACGAATTATTACAGTATTTTGGTATTAATCCGGCTGTACCTGTCGAATATATGGATGAAAACACAAATAAGTGTATTTATTTAATCAGTGTTCTGATGCAAAGTCCACCAGTACTGATCTTAGATGAGCCATTTAATTTTCTGAATGAAGAAACTGCGGATAGGTTACGGAGCTGGCTAAAGCGATATTGTAAAGAAGGAAATACGGTTCTGATTACAAGTGATAATTACCCGGATGTAGCAGATATTTGTACAAAGCTTTCTGTATTAAAAAACCGGAAACAGATAAGAACTGATATAAATCCGGCAGTATTTCATCAGCAGAAGTTTTTGACAGTAAAAGGTGGAAATAAAATAGAAGCTCCGGAAAATCAGTGGAAGGACTGTCTGCTGCGTCTGATTTATGAGGAAGACGGAGAAACAGGCTATCTGTTTGAAGGAACTGCGGATAAATTAATATTGCTTTTAAAAACTTTAAAGAGTGAGGATTTTATTATAGAAGATATTTCAATAGAAGAGCAGCTGTATTCAGATTATGAGTGGATGGAGGAAGGATGAGATGAAACTGTGGATTTATGAGTTTAAAAAGAGAAAGAGCCAGTTTGTGATGCTGGTGGCAGGTGCAGTGCTGTTTCTGATCGGATTTTTGCTACGAAGAAATTTTTCCGGAATCCTTGTAGCAGGAATACAGTTTTTTAACAGTAATGAATATATATTGAAGCTGTTTGGATTTGAACAGCCGGTCACATCTATTACATATACGGATGTAATGATGATAATGCTGAGTATTCTGGCGGTATTCTGGCTATATCATACAATGAGTGTCATTGCGGGCTCTATCCGGAAAGAGCGAAAAATGGGAACGATGGAATTTTTTAAGACACAGGGGATAGCAACCGGAAAAATATATGTTATAAAATTGCTGATAAGTATTGTATTCTTCCTGTTGCAGCTGATAGTATGGTATTTTATTATAAGAAGAATCTCAATATATGGTGTTGAGAAGGTTGAGTTTATCACTGATATTACGACGAAACAGCTTCAGACGAGAATGTTATATCTGGGTGCTGCAGGAATTATTATGCTGGGAACTGGATTTATTTACGGAGTAGCATCAGACAGGCGAAAGGCTTCTATATTGCCGGATATTATGGGATTTATGATATTATTTGCCATACTGCCGATGGTATTGAATGTGATCAACTGGGCAATTCAGGAAAATGGAGTGGACACTGCGTGGCTGGAAAATATTGTAGGAATAGTAAAGAAGATAGATGGATTTAATCCCGTATACTTTTCAAATCCATTTGTTGTCTTGACAAGTTGGAGATTAGGATAGAAAAGGAGAAAGCACGATGAAGAAAATGAACAATATTATAATAGGGGGAAATAGAAATTCACTGAGGAGAAAAACAGCAATTATCGGTATGTTGTGTGCAGTAGGACTTACTGCATGTGCAGTGGATAAAGATGTTCCGAAAAGTACACAGGAAAGTAAAACCAGCATAGAAGAAAGCGGCGAAAGCATAGTGGCTACAAGTTATATGGAACCGGAAGAAGCTACGGAGAGCAGCAGTGATACGGTAGAAGCATTGTATGATGGGGATGAATTGACGGTATCGGGAACAGTAATATCCAGAGATTATGAGATTAATTCAAATAATAAGGGAACGGTATACATATTAGAACTGGATGAGCCGATAACAAGGGCTGTATATTCAGAGAACTGGGGATATGATGGGGATGAAATGGAAATTAAGGAGATACAGATTCAGACTATGGCAAATGGGAAAAAAACCAGTGATTATGAGGGGAAGCATATTGATGTAACTGGAAATGTGATGTATGGCAGTACCGGACACCACCTGACGCTGGTGCTGCTGATGGAAGCAAGAGTTTTGTAGCATAAAGTTTTAATACTGGAAGATATATTAACAAAGTATAATGTATTATATAAGGTGGACACACAAAGAAAAAAGATGATGTAGAGAGGTGATTTATGGATAGTTTGATTGAAAAATTAAATATTTTTGATTTATTTACCATGTTAATACCAGGAATTATTATTTCAACCTTACTTTCAGTATCTTTATCTTGGAAATATTACAATATATGGATAAATTATGGTAATGAAAAATATTTAATATTTGTTGTTTTGAGTTATTTATGTGGGATGTTTTTACAACAATTTGGAAACATTGTAGATGAAAAATTGCTATATTCCATAATATACGGAGGTCGTCTATAATGGCTCAGTTGTCAAGACAAAAATCTGAGATTTTTATAATGAACTGATATGTTGACTGGTTACATGGAAGGGCGAAGTACCCCACCTGGATTTTATATTATGCAGCAGCTCTGGCATCATCCAAAAGCATTGCTGGATAGTATACTTCAGCAGGACGCTGATTATTAATAGCCTGATGGCAACGCTCAAAATTATAAGTGTAGATATATTCCCCGATTTTCTCCCTGGCTTCCTTGAGATTGGTATATTCTGTAAGATATGCTTCCTCGTATTTAAAGCTGCGGAACCAACGCTCAATCATGATATTGTCAGCCCAGCGGCTTTTTCCGTCCATGCTCTGGCGTATTCCGTTGGTGCGGATAAAATCTCTATATTTCTCACTTGTGAATTGAGAACCCTGGTCTGAATTGATTATCAAAGGTTTGGCAACTTTAAATGCTTTTTCACAGGCATTGATAACCATGGTGGTATCCAAAGTGTCGTCAATATCCCATCCTACGATGCAGCGACTATACCAGTCTATAATGGCAGTCAGGTATAAAAATCCATGCTTCATAGGAATATATGTGATGTCAACAGACCATGCCTGATTTGGCTTGTCTATGACGGCATTTCTAAGGAGATATGGACAAACTTTTGCCTGTTTCATTCGCTTGGATAAATTCATTTTAGGATAAATTGGTGTAATATCCATTTCACGCATATATCGTCCAGCTTTGCGACGTCCGACATTATAACCACGTAATTTAAGCTGTGCTGACATCTGACGAGCACCCCAGGCGGGATTATCAGTATGCAGATGATCGATGATTGCTTTACACTCCGGTTCTTCTGCTGAAACAGGTGTGTCATTGTAATAAACGCTGGTGCGATTAATGTCAAGGAGTTTTGCTCCAGCTGACACAGGTATTTCCTTAGTCGTCGAAAGGTTTCGGACTAAATTTACTCTCGTAGTCAGGTCCGACAACTTCTTCAGATTTTTTTTTGAGCCAGTCAACCTGCATGGTTAACTGACCAACTTTTTTTGCATATTCCGCTTTCTCTTTGCGTTCTTCTGCAAGCTTTTCCCGGAGATTATCTTCCCGCTTGTTGTCAAACGCCAAAGAAGCATTTGCAAGGAATTCCTTCTTCCAATTACGGAGGAGATTGGGTTGGATATCATTTTCGGTGGCAAGAACATTTAGTTCCTTCTCACCTTTGAGCAGCTGGAGGACGAGTTTGGTTTTAAATTCAGCACTGAAATTTCTTCTTGATCTGGACATGATAAGTACCTTCTTTCATTTGTTGGTTAAAGTATATCAGATTCATTAAGAAATGTCTCTTTCAGTGTCTTAATTTATGAGACCATTATAGTAATGTATCATATAAGGCGGGCGCAACAGGAGAGATGGTACAGTCGGATAATCGCTTGGTTATGGATATGCAATAATATAAAATGCTAGGAGAATGAAGATAGTGAAAGTGTGTGATGTAGATAGAATGTATGATAGAATGTATGATAGAATGGAGATAACTCAGTGTAATTATGATAATATGTTAAAGCGGTTGTTAAGAAAGAAACAATTTTCAAATTTTGTGATTACATATTATAGTATTGCATTAATCATATATTCTCTTACAGCAGAGTTTTTTCCAGAACAGTTTAATGAAAAACTTTCTAGTTATTTTAACATTATATTGTCAATAGTTGTTTTGACGTATTCGTTGATTATTACAAATGCTAATTATTCAGAGAGGATAGATTCTGCTAGAAGTGTATTAAATCAAATCAAAATGAAGAAGAGAGAATTAACAGAGAAAAATATAGAAGAGATACGTTCAGGATATGATCAGATTATGTTGAAAGCGGAATATCGGTCAGATATAGATTTTTTTAGGACATTAAAGCAAAGATGTAAAAAGAATGATGTGAATTGTTTTTTGTATAAAAAACAATTAGAAGAGTTGAGGTGCTGTAATGCTGAGGAGGCAGATAAGTTGAATGAATACTTAAGTGATAATTTCCCTTTGACACAGCAAATAATTATAGTTTTTCAAGGAATTTGGAGTGGCGTGATTATTTTTATACCAATAATTTTATTTAGTATATGTTTTTATTAATTATATTTTGGTATGGTGCAAATTATGCTATAAATTAAAAATTTTTAATAAAAGTCAGGATATTTTAGAGGCTATAAACTACGGAACGATGCACAGAGCAGGTTGCTCCGGCATCGTTTGTGTTTTTATTTTTCCATACAGTTACAGATAAGTTTGGAAATCTTTGTTATGATTTTCCAGAGAATCTCTGTAACAGTATGTGCAACCATTTTGGCAGTAGACCTGTCAAAATTCTGCATTAAGAAAAATAATATTATGTAACAATAGCATAAAATGCAATAGTACAATATTTTTTTGGCTAACATATTGCAATACCTCCTTCCTGTAGAATGTTACACATTTTATCTGTGTTCATAGATAAGTATGGTGAAATAATCAAAAAAGATTTTTAATAAAAAACAAAATTACATTTTTAGCTATTTATGTTGAAACGGTATGGAAATCAGTAAAGAACTTTGGCTTATAGATACAATGGGCTGAAGTTCTTATTTTTTATGCAGTTTTTAATTAAAATATGTTGACAAAAATAAAATAATATTGTAATATAAATTCATAAATAAGAAATACACAACTGCCAAACAGGAATGAAATGTAAAGACGCAGGGTTTGACAGTAAAACGGAAAGATAATATAATGAATATAGGAGGAGATGGAGTATGACGGGATACAAAAGAGTCAGTGAGATGACACTGGAAGAGAAACGAGAGAAAGTTGCCGGATTTAATGTAATGGATGATGTGTTTTTCCAGAAGATGATGGAAGACAAAGAGGTATGTGAAGAGATTTTGAGAATTATTCTGGAGGATTCCAAAATGCGGGTAATAGAATGTGTTCCGCAGGCATCTATTAAGAATCTGAATGGAAAATCAGTAGTTCTGGATGTTTTGTGCCGGGACAGTGATGGGAAATATTGTAATGTGGAAGTTCAGAAGGCAGATGATGACGATCACCAGAAGAGGGCAAGGTATAATGCAGCCCTGGTAAGCATGTATACTATGCAGGCAGGGAAAGACTATAAGGAACTTCCAGATGTAAAGGTAGTATTTATTTCCCGGTTTGATGTTTTCAAAGCAGATCATGCCATGTATCATGTGGACAGAGTGGTAAGAGAAACCGGTCAGAAAGTAGAGAATGGACAGAGTGAAATTTATGTTAATACAAAAGTAAAGGACAAAACCATGGTATCAGAACTGATGGAATATTTTGCACACAGTAATGGACGGAAGGAAATATGTCCGAAACTTTCAAACAGGGTTATGATGTTTAAGACAGAGCAGAAAGAGGTGACAGAAATGTGTGAATTAATGGAAAAGGAAAGACTTGCTGGAAGAAAAGAAGAACGGATTCGGTTGATTGTAAATCTGGTGGATAAAATGGGAATGAGTTTTGAGGATGCGTGCCGGTTTATGGAGATACCACAGGGAGAGATAGAAGAGTATCGCAGAAAGGTAAAGTTATGAAGCTATTATATTATACATGGGATGAATACTGCAGTTACGATATCAGGCAGTGTTTTGAGAAGCTTGGATATGAGTACAGGGTTTGCAGTTATGAAATGAAGAATAAGCTGGAGTCGGCAGAGTTCACAGAGCAGCTGCAGAAACTGCTGGAAGAGGATGATTATGATTTCATATTTTCATTTGCGTATTTTCCGGTGATTGCAGAGGCAGCAGCTGCAAACAGGGTAAAATATGTATCGTGGATTTATGACAGTCCGCTGTATTCCCTGTATACCGATTCGGTATTCCATAAATATAATTATATTTTCCATTTTGACAGTACAGAAGTGGAACGGTTGAAAAAATGCGGGGTGGATCATATTTATCATATGCCATTGGCAGTGAATGCGGACCGGCTTGGAAGCCTGGACAAAGAAGATGGGTTTTTATATGATGTATCCTTTGTCGGAAAGCTGTACAGGGATCAGTATAATTTTTTTGACCAGATTAAGGGAATGCCGGAGTATTACAAAGGCTATTTTGATGCATTGATTCAGACACAGATGAAACTGTTTGGGTATAATGTGATTGCGGATGTGCTGACACCGGAGGAGTTTAAGAAGATTTCTGCGTTTATCGGGTTTAAAAATGATGGGCAGATGTTTCTGGATGCCAGGGATATGTTTATTAATATACTGGAGAAAAAAGTCACAGCCGTGGAAAGAACCGGATTATTAAAGGCACTATCCAGGTATTATCCTGTTACATTGTTTTCTGATGTGACAGACGCTGAATTGCAGAACGTTGCGTTTAAGGGATATGTGAATTACCTTACGGAGATGCCTGATGTTTTTCACAGATCGAGGATTAATCTGAATATAACACTCCGTTCTATTCAGTCGGGGATACCGCTCCGTTGTCTTGATATCATGGGAACAGGTGGCTTCCTGATGTCGAATTATCAGCCGGAACTGGCGAAGCTCTTTGAAAATGGAAGAGAGATGGCAATGTATGAGAGCAAAGAAGATTTGCTGGATAAGGTAAATTATTACCTGACACATGAGGAAGAGAGAAAAGAAATTGCATATCTTGGAAGGGAAAAGGTTCGAAAAGAGTACGATTATAAGGTGGCAGTGCAAAAAATTGTGGAAATCGTAAAAACAGATAAATTGTCATAGATTTGTTAAATAAAATGTAAAATCCGCCGATATAAATTTAGGATTGGACAAATCCGGGCTTTGAGGAAAAAGCCCAGAACAGACATGGAGGTTGCAGATAAAGATGGATACAAGAGAACAGCAGATGGATTTACTGGAATCCGTGGTGGAATATGCACCAAAAGCAATCGGTGAATTAAAGAAGTTATCGGTGGAATTTTATGGATTAAAGCAGGATGATTCGGACGAATATCTTGATTTTGTACTTGAGAACAGTAACTGGCTGATTCAGGCATTGAATGCGACAATGCCGCTTTTAAATGAAGAGAGGCAGAGAATAGATAAGGAACGTGCCGAGCGTGCAGTCCTTGAATTAAATGAGGCACTTTCTTCCCAGGTGGATGCGAGAATAGCGGATGCATTGGATAAGGGACTGATACCGGTACTGGAAGAATTCCTGCGGGCAGCAGAAGAAGTTCTGTAAATTATGTAAGAATAAGATGGGATATATCATATAAAAATCATATAAGTAAGAAAAGAGAGCGGTTTTCCGGCAATGAAATAAACCCGGGAATTGCTCTCTTTTTATGCTTGTTATCAGATAGGTAATTGCAAAACACTTAAATTTTTGAAATGTATATGCAAATGAAACATTACACGAAGGCACG
>ENA-OPSJ01000253-OPSJ01000253.1-human-gut-metagenome-genome-assembly--contig:-NODE-253-length-48729-cov-2.870999_pt1 | contig 48729 bp, 39 predicted proteins | sample MGYA00241801_ERZ501893 | MGnify/ENA primary metagenome ERZ501893 (study PRJEB25962, sample SAMEA2042219) | human gut metagenome | biome: human gut; feature: human-associated habitat; material: faeces...
GGTATGATAGGGGTCTCCAAAACCTTTGGTGGGAGTTCGATTCTCTCATCCCCTGTATTAAAAAGCCTTAGAAACCGCGTAAAATCGCTGTTTTAAGGCTTTTTCTTTTTCCCCAAAAGCAAAGGTGATCACCATATGTTCGAAATATCTGCATAATTTGTATCATACGAAAAAGCACATTATATATAACTTGAAGCTATATATAACGTGCCGGATTCAAAAAGTCTACAAAGCTCTTACTTTTCGATGGTAGATCCAGTAAGAAATAATTGCAGTAATTGCCTCAGTGATCCAAAATGCGTGCCAGACGCCGTTTGCTTCAAATGCGCGGCTGAGCAGGAACGCCGCCGGAATTATCACCACAATGAACCTGCACAGCGAGATTATAAGCGACGGAACTCCCTTGCCAAGCCCTTCAAGCGAACCAGAGGCCGTAACGGACACCGACGACACGATAAATCCCGCGCTGATTATGCGCAGAGCGGTCTCTCCGGCGGCGATGACGTCGGGGCTGTCAGTGAACATTCCCATTAGCTGACCGGGTATCAGCAGGCAGATGGCGGTGCCGACCGTCATTATACCGCAGCTCATTAGCAGAACAATGCGGAAAAGCTGGCTGACGCGCTTATACTCTCCGGCGCCGTAGTTGTATCCGATAAGCGGGCGCATTCCCTGGATTATTCCGCTTGTGGGAAGATACAGGAAGGTTTGCAGCTTGTAGTATATTCCCAGAACCAGGACGTACACCTCGGAGAACGCCGCCAGAATTGCGTTCAGCGCTGAGATGAGTATTGACGGCAGCGCGAGGTTCAGCGCCGCGGGAACACCTATTGAGTACAGCCTGCCTATCATTCTGCCGTCTGGGGAGAGGTGCTGTTTGCTGAGTTTCACGCTTATCGGCCGCAGGAAATACACGACGATATAAATTGCAAGAGAAATACTCTGGCCGATTCCTGAGGCAAGCGCGGCGCCCTTGATACCCATTTCGGGGAATCCCCAGCCGAAGATCATCATAGGGTCGAGGATAATGTTGACGATACAGCCGCACAGCAGGCTCACCATTGAGGTTTTCATGCTGCCTACCGCCTGGAATATTTTCTCGAACGCCATGCCGAGATTTATCACTACTGAGAACAGAAACGCGACATTAGAGTACTGAAGTCCGAGCTGTATTACCTCCTGGTCGTTGGTGAAAGCTTCGAGGAACGGCGGCATTATCAGAATGCTGACAACGGTGAGTATAACTCCGTGGATAGCGGCAAGAAGCACTCCGAGCGTAGCGGCGCGGTCTGCGCGCTCCTTGTCGCCCGCGCCGGAGTAGAATGCGATCACGGCGTTTATTCCAACTCCGAAGCCGATCCCGGCGGCGTTGATGAAATTCTGCACCGGGAACACCAGCGACAGCGCGGTCATTGCGCTGTCGCTTATTTTGGCGACGAACAGGCTGTCCACGATGTTGTACAGCGAGTTCACCAGCATTGAAATTACCATCGGCAGCGCCATTGAAAGCAGCAGCGGCAGCACCGGTTTTTCCTTCATAAAGGTGTTGTCCATTTTACCTCCTACCCGGAAAATCGCACAAAAAAACCACACAGCATATGCTGTGTGGCGAAAAGGGGAGCGCGTCCGGAAAAATCCACATCTTAATTTTACGTCGCTTATTATAACATACAATACGGAGGTTGTCAATTGTGAAAAATACACAAATATCCCCGCAGGTGTTCTGCGGGGATATGCTTATAGATTTTCGTCGATCCACTTTGCGCGGTTGTTGATGAACTTCCTGAGATACAGCACCTGGTCAAGATAGGTGTTGCAGTTTTTCATCGTCAGCGGCTGGAATCCGTTTGCCACGCCCAGAGTGTTCCAAATCTCGAAGTTCTCCTCAGCGGAGGGTATCACCATCGGCTTGTAGGCGTCTATGGTGCCGAGCGCTGCGTTCACCATCGTGTCGCGGACATCGTTCCAGCGTGTGCGCGCCTTGTTCCGGAAATCCTCGTCGGTCATGAGGTAGTTGAACCATGTAACGCCGATGTAGCTGCTGCTGTCCATGCTGCCTATCGTAGCCCAGTCATCGTACTTCGGATTATCCATGTACATATTGCCGAAGGCCAGGTCGAAGTCCCATATAGGCCCCATTTCAAGACGGCTGAGGGTAGGCTTTGTTATGTAGCAGCTCCGGCGGAAGCAGGAGTCAAGATTGTAGCTCAGCTCATGCACCAGGAACCAGTCGATAAAGCTGTCTACGTTGATGTACTTTTCGTAGCCGTCCAGGGTGGTTATTGCGGCGTCGGCCTTGCACATATAGTCGTAGATGAAGTCGAAGTGCTTCTGCGTCCACTGGTAGTCAGCCTGTGGATCCTCCTCGGTGTCGGGGCTTTTTATCTTGATGTTCACTCCGCAGCCGGAGGGCAGATTGAAGTAATTCCAGCCTTCCTTATCGGTGGAGGGGTCTGCGCCGCCTATCTCAAGAAGGTATCCGGTCTCGACATTCGCGAGGCTGTCGTCTATCGCAATCCGCGATGTCTTGACTTCAAGCTGCTCGCCGAGCGTGTATACGCCCTGATATATCCCGTTCATATAGACGTCCACCGGGATAGCGTGCGGCACGAAACGGAAGCTCCCGAGGGAACGCGCCATTTCAAACGCGGTGGTGTTCCTCAGCATGGATTCATCGGCGTAATTCGCGAGGAGCACCCAGCGCTTCGCCTCGGACATTCCAAGCAGTGACGCTTTGTCGTCAAGCTTGATTTTGTAGGGCTTCTTCGGCCATTCCCAGGTGGAGTGGCCCCTGCCGCGTATCTTTCCGGTGAGCGCTTCTGTGCTTTCGTACCTTCCGTTTGTCATTCCGGCGTCTATCTGAACCGTGCAGTCGGCGTAATCCTCCTTGATGATCGCCGACGGGTCGGAGGTAGTGAGGTAGACTGCGGGTATCAGCTTGTCGGTCTCCTGACCGAAGCTGCCGGGAATCTCGCGGAGCATAACGCTCCAGTCGTCGGAGCGGGGGGTATAATTCGCGGGGATATATTCATCGGAGATCGGGATAACGCGTCCCTCTCCGTCGCGGGTATATTTATCAACGCTTTCCGTGCCTGGTTTGGAGCAGCCGCTTACCAGCACTACAGCTGCGAGTGCCGCGGCGCAGATCTGCCTGAATTTCACAACAAAGCACCTCCGGGAAATCAGTTCTCATACACTAATTATATACTATTCTCTATTTTCTGTCAACAAGATTTCATATTTTTGTAGGATATACAAAATCTGTGCCTTCGCTTATGTATAATATTTCAAAGAAAAACCGGAGCATTCGCCCCGGTTTTAGTTCAATTCAGAATTTTATCTCCGCTGAGCAGCTTCAGACTGCCGTCAACAACGGCCGCGCCGGTGTAGCCTGTCTTGTCGTCGTAGAGGGTGTGCAGGCTGCGGGAACGTCCCAGTTCCGCGAATTCGTCGACGACTGAAACTCCGTCGAAGTAGCGGTATGCCGCGCCGGAGCAGTCCGTGCTGTTTATCACGAAGCAGTTTGTCCCGCTGAACCGGAAGCTCTCCAGCTCGGAAGCGGTCAGCGCCTTGGCGAAGCTGTCCGCCTGGACTGACTTTCCGCTTTCCAGTTTGTACAGGGTCAGCGTGATACCCGTTTTGCTTACCGCGCCGCAGAGCGCGTAATCTCCGCTTACCACGCCGTCAGCCGATGTGAGATCGAGCGCCTTCGGTGAGGACGTATCGGAGATATCCACCGCCATAACAGTGGAGCCGCCGCTGCCTACGTACACGACATTCCCGCTTATCCGGAGATGATCTATCTCACCGCCGGTGGTGAACGCCGCGAGCGGCTTCAGGGCGCTGTCCCTGAGGTACACGGTAACGCCGCCGTCGGATATCTCGGCGTCGGCGATGACTCCGTTTCCTGCCGCGCAGGCGGTGATCTCCGGGAGCGCGGCGCTTACAAGGCTGCCGCCGTCAGATGTGAGTTCAGCGGAGCCGTTTTCGCGGGTCATTGCGGCGGTGAAGCTCTCCGCGCCGCTGTATATCGGGGAGCCGAGCGCGGCAAGGCGCTTTTTCTGCTCGCCGTTTTCAACGGCGTACTCGCCCCAGACTGCGTAGCTGCAACCGTCCGCCGAGCCGCTCACCGCGATTTCAGCAGGGGAGAACGCGGTGAGCTGACCGTTCTTAGATCCGTATGGGAGGTACTCAAGTACGTCGTCCACGGTGAACGACTTCGTGAATCCCGGCGTGTAAACGCTTCCGAGCCGAATGACGTCCCCGCCGCAGAAAATATCCGTGAGCGTTCCGGACTGCCCGCAGCTCCAGGTTTCGCCGCTGTCGTCCACGCCTATGAGACCGCACTCCGCATCGCCGGAGTACACCGCGGTAACGCCGGAATCAGTCTGCACGACATTCACGAATTCCGCGCCCTCCGGCGGGAGCACATGAGCCGCAAGCCCCCCGGAATCCAACGCGTAAACGCTTATCCCGTCAGGCTCCGCAGACCACAGCGTGTTTCCGCTGCTGAATACGCCAAGCTCCTTGCCGGAGTTTATCAGCATATCGCCGAAAATCTGCTCGTTTTCCGACAGCTTCTGCGTTTTTTCGCTGCTTATTCTGCCGTTTGTGTACGCGGTGTAAATTTCCGAGAAAACCGCCGCATTATCAGAGGCGAACTGGAACTCTCCTCCGGAGCTTCCAGGCGCTGTGAAGCCGAGAATATCCATCAGCGGGTCAATCGCGAACAGAACCGCCGCGCCGGCGGCTGCGGCTATGATCGCATTCCTGCGCGCTTTCGGGGAATCCTCCCTGACCTCTGCCGGCTGCTCGGGCTCCGTTTCTGGAGCCGTCTCCTCTTTCCGGCGCTTTCTCTGCCGGGCGGTGTACTTTTCCTCAGGTTCGTCCTCGATCTCTGCCGCTATTCCGAGTTCCTCCGCGAGGTCGTCGATGGTGCGTTTTTTCTGCCGTGCGGTCAGCACCGGAGCTTCCTGCTCGGGCGATTCGTCCTCGTAGGATTCCTCGGTGCGGCGCTTCTTCTGACGCGCTGTCCGAACGGGTCTGGGCGGTTCGGAAGGTTCAGTCGGCTCAGTAGTTTCAGCAGGCTCTTCCGGTGTGGATTCCTCCGCTGCGGGGGCTTCCTGTACAGTCGATTCCTCAGATCCAGCCGGATCTTGCGGCTCAGGCTGTTCTTCCTGTCGGGACTCAGCCGCCGCTTCCAGTTCGCCGGAGTCTATACGCATGGTTATGGTGTGCTCCCAGAGCTGACGCGCCGTGTATAGCATACGGGTGTAGTCCTTCGGCGTAAGCCCTGAGCTTTCCAGCGTGACGATGAGCGTTTGCAGGTTCATATCCGGGTGCTGCTCGATTTTCGAGACCGCTTCCTCGGGAGCGCCGCAGCCCTTGAGCAGGTACAGGAAATCCGCCGAGCCTATCCCGAGGGAGCGCAGGCGGTTCAGGAATGTGAACGCGTCCAGCTCCGGCGGAGCGGCGTTTTCGTCCATAAGGCACACCGCGATATTCTGCGGGAGCAGGCTCTCGGGGATAACTTTTTCAAGCATAAGGCTGCGTATTTCGGAAACCGTCACCGGCGTTCACCTCCTGTTCTGTATTTGCCGTTCAGTCAAGCTCGAATGCGGTCAGCACCTTTTCAAGGGTCTTGTTTACCGCCGTGGAGCTCATACCGGTGAAAAGCGATATTTCGTCCGGCTGGAGCTTCGCGCCGATGTACATGCTTGCCACAAGGCGTTCTGCGTCGCTGAGTCTGGAGAATTCAGCGCGTATGTCGAATCCGCCGTTTTCCGGAACCGGCTGAACGGGGGATTCACGGAGCTTTGTACGTATCCGCGCACAGAGGTTCCGGAACATGAACGCCCGGAAAGCATCCTCGCTGCGCAGCTTATTTACCGTGGTCATACCGTCCCGGGCGGAGGCTGTGACCAGCTCCACCGCGTCGGCGTCGTCGCAGAGGGTATAAAAAGCGGTGTAGTACATCTCGCGGTAGACCGTCTCGTAGAGCCGCGCGAACGCCTTTGTACCGCCGTTTGCAGCAAGCTCTGAAAGTTCCTTGTATTCCCGCTTATCCATAACTACACCGCCTGTTGAATTATTCCTCGCTGTTGGTAATTGCTATTCCGAGTTCCTTAAGCTGCTCCTCGCTTACAGTGGAGGGAGCCTCGCTCATCAGCTCGCTTGCGTTCTGAACCTTCGGGAAGGCAGTAACGTCGCGGAGGCTGTCGCAGCCGCACATCAGCATTGCAAGTCTGTCGAGGCCTATGCCGGCGCCGCCGTGGGGAGGCGCACCGTATTTGTATGCGTCGACAAGGAAGCCGAACTTCGCATTGATCTCCTCGTCGGTCATGCCGAGCATTTCGAACATATGCTGCTGAAGCTCCGGGTCGGTGATCCTGATGGAGCCGCTGGAAAGCTCGATGCCGTTGAGCACGAGGTCGTAGCACTTTGCGCGTACCCTTGCCTTGTCGGTGTCAAGGTAGGGAATACACTCGTCAAGCGGCATTGTGAACGGGTGGTGCATAGCGAGCCACTCGCCGGATTCCTCGTCGTACTCGAAGAACGGGAACTCCACGATCCACAGGAAGTTCCAGCCCTCGGGGATAATGTCGAGCTGCTTTGCGATCTTGAGACGGAGCGCGCCGAGCACGGGGAGCGTTACCTTGTCCTTATCTGCAACGATGAGGGCAACGTCGCCCTTCTCGCAGCCGAGAGCCTTGAGGATAGTCTCAAGCTCGCCCTCGCCCATGAACTTTGCGAAGGAGCAGTTAGGAGCGTCGTCTACCCACCTTACGTAAGCGAGACCCTTCGCGCCGATGCCGCGTACGAATTCGGTCTGCTTGTCGATCTCCTTTCGGGTGAGCTTTGCAGCGGCGCCCTTTGCAACGATACCGCGGACGGAGCCGCCGTTTGCAACAGCGTCCTTGAATACGGAGAATCCGCAGTCCTTTACGATATCGGAGATGTCGGTTATCTCCATGCCGAAGCGGGTATCCGGCTTATCGGAGCCGTAACGGGTCATAGCCTCGTCGTAGGTCAGGCGGGGAAGCGGGGTGGGGATATCAACGTTGAGAACGGTCTTGTAGAGGTGCTTTACGAAGCCTTCCAGGCACTCGAGGATATCGTCAACGTCAACGAAGGACATCTCAAGGTCGATCTGCGTGAACTCAGGCTGGCGGTCTGCGCGGAGATCCTCGTCGCGGAAGCAGCGCGCAAGCTGGATATATCTGTCCATGCCCGCGATCATCAGGAGCTGCTTGTACATCTGCGGGGACTGCGGCAGTGCGTAGAACTTGCCGTTGTGGATACGGGACGGCACGATGTAGTCGCGCGCGCCCTCAGGGGTGGACTTTATCATCATCGGGGTCTCAATCTCGGTGAAGCCGTTTGCGTAGAAGTACTCGCGGGCTGCCTTTGCTATTTCGTGGCGCATCATGAGGTTCTTCTGGAGCGGCTCGCGGCGCAGGTCGAGGTAGCGGTACTTGAGGCGTAGCTCCTCGTTGGTCTTGGTGTTGCTTACTATCTCAAAGGGAGGGGTCTGCGCCTTGGAGAGAATGCGCAGCTCTGTTACGACTATCTCAATGCCGCCGGTCTTTATCTCGGTGTTGACGCTCTCACGCGCGCGCACAGTACCCTTAGCCAGCAGGACATACTCCGAGCGTACGCTCTCCGCCTTTTCGAACACGCTCTTTTCGGTGGTCTCATCGAAAACGAGCTGAACGATACCGGACTTGTCTCTCAGATCTATGAAGATAAGGCTGCCCTTGTCGCGGACTCTCTGTGTGAATCCGCCTACAACGACTTCGCCCATTTCCAGCGTAACTTCGCCGCATAAGCATGTCCTTCTCAGACCCTGCATTGTGTCTGCCATATAAATAGTTCCTTCTTTCTTTTGATATACCGGAAAAATCCGCATTATTTTTAATTATACCATTAATTCCGCTATTTTTCAAGTGGAAAACAATAAAATGTTGAAATTCTGAGCAAAAAAAATTGCCGCGTGTCTGCGGCAGATTCTTTTAGCTGACGATAAACGCATTCCGCGCTGATTACGGGATCACGTCATGCTCGGGCGGAGGTCTATCCAGAACCTGTTGACGTACGCCTTCTCTTTCTCGTCGTACATCTTGTTTTCGAACACGCCGCCGTTCCTTGCAACGACCTTCTGGGCGGCGTAGTTATCCTCGCCGCATACGGCGAGGACGCGTTCCAGACCGAACGACCGCGCGAGGCGCAGTCCCTGTTCCAGCATTTCGGCGGCGAGGCCTCTGTTCCGCTCGGAGCGCCTTACGGCGTAGCCGACGTGCCCGCCGTAATTCAGCATGTATTCGGTCAGCTCGAATTTCAGGCTGAAAACTCCCACCAGCCTGCTTCCTTCGTAGCAGAGGTAGAAATTTTCGCGTACACAGCCCTCCGGGAGGTTCTCGCCGGAACTCCGATTTCGCTTGTCCCGGAGCCACGCCGCATAATCCTCGTGCCCAGCGGAGCCGACGCAGCTCTCGCCGCGCCTTTCAAACTCGGCGTAGAAGTCAAGCACGTCGTCTCTGTTGGTTTCGTCCGGGAGGATGAATTTTATCATTTTTCAGTTCCTTTCATCTGTTCCAGTACTTGCGGTCAAGGCTGCGGAAGCTTATCGCCTGAGCGATGTGGGATTTCCCGATATCCTCGCTGCCTGCGAGGTCGGCGCAGGTCCTTGCGACTTTCAGGATACGGTCGTAGGCGCGGGCGGAAAGCCCCAGCTTCTCAAATGCGGATTTCAGCATTTCCTCCGCGTCTGGAGTCAGCCGGCAGACCTCCCCGATGATGTCGGAGGTGATACCGCTGTTGCTGCGGATATCCGTTCCGGCAAAGCGCTTTTTCTGTATCTCCACCGCCTTCTGGACGCGTTCCGCGATAGCCGCGGAGCTTTCCTGCGGAGCGCGGCGGCTCAGGTCGGCGTACTCGACGGGCTTTACCTCGACCTGGAGGTCTATGCGGTCAAGCAGCGGCTCTGATATGCGGTTGAGGTACGCCGTGACCTTCTGCGGGGTGCAGGTGCATTTCTTCACCGGACTGCCGAAATTCCCGCAGGGGCAGGGATTCATCGCCGCGACCAGCATTACGCGGCAGGGGTAGCTCACCGAGCCGCTGGCGCGGGAGATCACGATGTCGCCGTTTTCAAGCGGCTGACGGAGCGCTTCCAGCACGCGGCGGTCGAACTCCGGAAGCTCGTCCAGGAACAGCACTCCGTTGTGCGCCAGGCTGATCTCGCCGGGGCGGGGAATGCTCCCTCCGCCGACCAGCCCGACTGCGGACGCGGTGTGGCTCACGGCGCGGAACGGACGTTCCGTCACGAGCGGCTCCGCGGGGTTTATCTCACCGGCTACGGAGTATATCTGGGTGGTCTCGATGCTCTCGGCGAAGGTTATCTCCGGGAGTATCGAGGGGATACGCTTTGCAAGCATGGATTTACCCGACCCTGGAGGTCCCAGCATGAGCAGATTGTGCGAGCCTGCCGCCGCGACCTCTATCGCCGCCTTCGCCTGGGACTGCCCCATAACGTCCGCAAAATCCAGCAGGTGAGCGCCTTCGCGCCGCTTCGGGACATACTTCTCCTCTGGAGAAAGCCCGGTTCCGTGCCGCAGGAACTCCATTATCTGGGCGACGTGCTCCACGCCGTAGACCTCGATACCGTCGGCGACGGACGCCTCCTTGGCGTTAGCCTTCGGGAGGAATACGCGCTTTGCGCCGTTCTGCGCGGCGGTCAGCACCATCGAGAGCGCTCCGTTGACCGGCGCGAGCTTGCCGTCAAGGGACAGCTCCCCGATGAAAACGCTGTCGGACAGGTCGGCGGTGATGAGTCCGCCCAGCTTCATCAGCGCGGTTATTATCGGCAGGTCGAACATGGAGCCTATCTTGCGCACGCTTGCCGGGGCGAGGTTCACCGTGACCTTCCCGTTAAGCAGCTTCAGCTCCAGATGACCCAGCACCGCGCGGATACGCGCCTTGCTCTCCTGCACGGCGATATCCGGCATTCCTACGATGTCGAACGACGGCTGACCCGGCGCGATGCTCGCCTGAACCGTCACCATGAACGCGTTCAGACCGAAAAGTCCCGCGCTTTTTATCTCACTGAACATTCTTACTCCCTTACTTCTGACCGTCAAAAATCAGCTCAAAGTTGTCTATATCATGGTATTTCCCGTGCTTAAAGCCCACCTGATGCAGCGTTCCGCAGAATGCGAAGCCGAATTTCTGGTGAAGCTTTTCGCTGACCTCGTTTCCGGCGGTTATCACCGATACGACGCTGTGGAGCGTTCCGCACTCTTTTGCGCGGTCGAGCACTGCGCCTATCAGCGCGGAGCCGGCGCCTTTCCTGCGGAAGTCCGGGGAGATGTACACTGAAAGCTCCGCAGTGGAGGCGTACGCCTCTTTCTGGCGGTATTCCGAGAGGGAAGCGTAGCCGATGGCGGCGCCGTTTTCCTCACCCGCAAGAATGAAATGCGAGTCGGTCTGGTGCGCGCTGAACCATTCCTTCCACTCGTCCGGAGTGCGCGGGTTGAGGTCGAGGGTGGCAACGCCGTGCTCTACCTCGTAGTTGTATATTGCCAGAAGCTCCGGGAGGTCGCTTTCTCTGGCTGGTCTGATAGTCATGATCTGCCATTCCTTTCGGTTGGATTCTCTGAATGCTTATATTTTACGCTTTGCGGAAGCATTTGTCAATAGGCTGGCCAGTATATTCCGGATACTTTTTTCAGACAACCATCACAAAACCGCCCGTTAAACCATTTGTTTGCGCTTGCAATTCTCTGGCAGTTGTGCTATAATAAAAATATGTGTACCGGGTGAATTTTCCGGTTTTTTCAGAGGAAAGGATTTGATACATTGAAGCGAGCAGGACTTGATATCGGTTCAACAACAGTAAAGGCGGCCGTTATCGGCGAGAACGGCGAGCTTCTGTACAGCCAGTACAGACGTCACTTCTCGGATATCAGAAAGACAGTATTTGACATAATTTCGGAGCTTGGCGAGCACTTCAAGGGCGAGCGCATGATGATCGCGGTCACAGGTTCGGGCGGTATTTCCGTTTCAAAGTGGCTGGGGATCCCATTCGTTCAGGAGGTTGCAGCCGGCACCAACGCTATAAAGAAGCTTATTCCCCGCACTGACGTAGCCATCGAGCTGGGCGGCGAGGACGCTAAGATAACCTACCTCACCGGCGGTCTGGAGCAGCGCATGAACGGCTCCTGCGCAGGCGGAACCGGCGCGTTCATCGACCAGATGGCGGCTCTGCTCAACACCGATATCGGCGGTCTGAACGAGCTTGCAAAGAAACACACGACCATATACCCGATAGCCTCCCGCTGCGGCGTTTTCGCGAAGAGCGACATTCAGCCGCTGCTCAACGACGGCGCAAAGCGCTCCGACGTCGCTGCTTCGGTATTCCAGTCGGTGGTAAACCAGACAATAAGCGGACTTGCCTGCGGTAAGCCGATAAGGGGCAACGTGGCGTTCCTGGGCGGCCCGCTGCACTACCTGTCGGAGCTTCGCGCGCGATTCATCGAAACGCTGAACCTCAAGGACGACCAGATAATTTTCCCGGAGAACGCGAACCTGTTCGTGGCGATGGGCTGCGCATTCTCTGATGAGACTGCGGAAGCCGACCTTGACGAACTCGTGAAGAAAGCCGGAAGCCTCGGCACGGCTGACATGCGCGAGGTGGAGCGTCTTGCTCCGCTTTTCAGGGACGCGGCCGAGCTGGAAGCGTTCAAGGCGCGCCATGCGAAGGCTGTGATTCCCACTGCGGACATCGCGAAGCACAAGGGCGCGTGCTACCTCGGCGTGGACGCAGGCTCCACCACAACGAAAGCAGTTCTGCTGAACAAGAACGCCGAGATAATCTATTCCTACTACAGCGGCAACGGCGGCGACCCGCTGAAATCTGTTATCGGAATTCTGAAGGACATTTACTCGAAGCTCCCCGAGGGCGCGTACATAGCAAAGGCGTGCGCCACCGGCTACGGTGAGCATCTGATAAAGGCGGCGCTCGGCGCTGATTTTGGCGAGATCGAGACCATGGCGCACTACAAGGCGGCTGACCGTATCCTCCCGGGCGCGGAGTTTATCCTCGATATCGGCGGTCAGGACATGAAGTGCATGCGCGTCAAGAACGGCGAGATAGAGAGCATTCTGCTCAACGAGGCATGTTCAAGCGGCTGCGGCTCGTTCATCGAGAACTTCGCGAACGCGCTGGGTATGTCTTCCGCAGATTTCGCAACGCTGGGACTTACCGCAGAGAATCCTGTTGACCTCGGCTCCCGCTGCACCGTGTTCATGAACTCCCGCGTAAAGCAGGCTCAGAAGGAAGGCGCGACAGTTGCGGATATCTCCGCAGGTCTGTCCTACTCGGTCGTAAAGAACGCGCTGTTCAAGGTCATAAAGCTGCGCGACACCTCTACCATGGGCGATAAGATAATCGTTCAGGGCGGCACGTTCATGAACAACTCCGTGCTGAGGGCGTTCGAGCTGATTTGCGGCAAGGACGTTATCCGCCCCGACAAGGCGGGACTGATGGGCGCATACGGAAGCGCGCTCATCTCCATCGAGCGCGACGACGGCAAGGGAAGCACAATCGCTCCGCTGGATAAGCTGGAGAGCTTCACGGTCGAAAAGACCACCGCGCGCTGCGGACGCTGCTCCAATAACTGCCTGCTGACCATCACGAAATTCCCGGACGGGAAGCGCTATATAAGCAACAACCGTTGCGAGCGCGGCGCGGGCAACGTATCCACCAAGGAGAAGCTGCCGAATCTGTTCGACTATAAATATCACCTGCTGTTCGACCGCGAGTGCCTTCCGGAGAGCACCGCAAAGCGCGGCGTAGTGGGACTTCCCCGCGTTCTCGGAATGTACGAGAACTATCCGTTCTGGCACAAGTTTTTCACCGAGCTCGGATTCTCCGTGAAGCTGTCGCCGAAGTCCTCCCGCGAGATTTACGACCGCGGCATTGAGACCATGCCTTCCGAGTCGGTATGCTATCCGGCGAAGCTGGCGCACGGTCATATCCAGGCACTGGTTGACGAGGGAGTGAAGTTCATTTTCTACCCCTCCATGCCGTATGAAATGAGCGAGAACAACGGTGCGGACAACCACTACAACTGCCCGGTCGTTGCTACATATTCTGAGGTTATCAAGAATTCCGTGCCGGAGCTTCGCAGGGACGTAAAGTTCATGAACCCGTTCCTGCCTATATTCCACAAGAAGCGCATGGGCGAGCGCCTTTACGAGGAATTCACAAAGGAATTCCCGGACGGCGGATTCACTAAGGAAGAGATAGTTTCCGCGCTGGATAAGGCGTACGCCGAGGACGAGGCGTTCAAGACTGAGATGCACCGCAAGGGCGAGGAGACCGTGAAGTTTCTCGAGGAGAACGGCAAGTCCGGTATCGTGCTCGCCGGAAGACCCTACCACATCGACCCTGAGATAAACCACGGACTTCCGGAGATGATAACCGGCTACGGCTTCGCGGTTCTCACCGAGGACAGCGTTGCACACATGGAGCAGGTAGTCCGCCCGATAAGAATTGTCGACCAGTGGACATATCACTCAAGGCTGTACGCTGCGGCTCACGTAGTCGGCAAGCACGACTGTCTGGAGCTTGTCCAGCTCAACAGCTTCGGCTGCGGTCTGGACGCTATCACAACCGACCAGGTTCAGGAGATACTCCGCAGCTTCGGAAAGCTGTACACCTGTCTCAAGATAGACGAGGTAAACAACCTCGGCGCGGCAAGAATACGTCTGCGCTCGCTTATCTCGGTAGTCGAGGAGCGCAAGCGTCATCACTACAAGCCGGTGATGGGTCACCTCGGCTATGTGCGCCAGCCGGAATTCACCGAGGAAATGCGCAAGAAGCACACTATCCTCTGCCCGCAGATGGCGCCGATACATTTCGACCTGCTGGAGGCGGCGTTCGGTCATTCTGGATATAACGTCGTTATACTGCGCGACTGCTCGAAGGCGGTCGTTGACGAGGGGCTGAAGTACGTCAACAACGACGCGTGCTATCCGTCCATTCTCATTGTTGGACAGCTCATTCACGCGCTCAACAGCGGCAAGTACGACCTCAGGAACACCTCCGTTATGATTCCCCAGACCGGCGGCGCCTGCCGCGCGACGAACTACGTCGGCATGCTGAAAAAGGCGCTCAAGGATTCCGGTCACGGCGATATCCCGCTTATTTCGCTGAACGTCGTAGGACTTGAGAAGCAGAGCGGATTCAAGCTGACCATGCCGCTTGCAATACGCGCGTTCATGGCGATAATCTACGGCGACGTGCTGTCACGCTGCCTGTACAAGGTTCGTCCCTACGAGGTCACAAAGGGAAGCGCGGACGCGCTCTACGAAAAGTGGCGGCTGTTCCTGCGCGAGGACATGAAGTCGATTTCGCTGCCGAACTTCAACAAGAACGTCCGCAACATCGTCAAGGACTTCTCGGAATTCCCGGTGCTGGACATCAAGAAGCCGCGCGTCGGACTTGTCGGCGAGATACTTGTAAAGTTCCACCCGGTGGCGAACAACAACATCATCGGGCTGCTTGAAAACGAAGGCTGCGAGGTAGTCGTGCCAGACCTGATGGGATTCTTCTACTACATATGCTCCCACGGCAAGACCAAGCGTGAGCTGCTCTATACCACACGCACGAAGGCGTTCGCAGAGGACGCGGCGGTAAAGGCGTTCCGCTTTATGGAGCGCAGCTACCGCAAGGCTGTGAAGGGAACCAAGTTCGGCTGCCCGGGCGATATCTACGAAATGCGCGAATCCGTGCGCTCCATCGTATCCCCCGGCAATATCGCCGGCGAGGGCTGGTTCCTTTCGGCGGAAATGCTGGAGCTTATCGGCGAGGGCGTTCCGAATATCGTATGCATGCAGCCGTTCGCCTGCCTGCCTAACCACGTTACCGGCAAGGGCGTTATCGGAGAGCTTCGCAGACAGCACCCGGAGAGCAACATCGTTGCGGTAGATTTCGACCCGGGAGCTTCCGAGGTAAACCAGGTCAACAGAATAAAGCTCATGCTTACCCAGGCTTACGCTAACGCGGGAATAAGCCGCAGGGACGTTGTGAAGGTACAGACCGACGACAAGTATTCCCAGCTTATTTCCTCGGGAACATCTGTATAAAAATGGGAGGTAATTATATGAAAAAGCTGGTTTCATTGCTGATGGTTCTGGTCATGGCGCTTATGGCGATGAATGTCACGACTTTCGCAGTCGACAAGGAAGTTCTGAAGGAACGGGCCAAGGAAGCGTTCTATCTCGACGTATCGCAGTATGAAGGCAAGACGAACGTGTACGTCAGAAGCGACCATAGAAACAGCACGGTGTACTACACCACCGACGGCACGAAGCCCACTGACAAATCGCAGGAGGCGTCGCTGCTGATAAAGTTCACGGAGCCGTGCAAGCTTAGGACTGTATGCTACTTTGACGGCAAACCGATCAAATATCTGAACAAGACTATCAAGATAAAAGAGAAGAAACCGGAGAAGTTCACTTTAACGACAAAGGTAAGCACCGGCTCTACAATGGTGTCCGTGAAAAAGCCCAAGGACAGTGTGGTATACTACACCACTGACGGCACAGAGCCGACTGACAAGTCGGAGAAGATGGGCGCTGTGGAAATATTCAGAGAACCATGTAAGCTGAGGGCAGTGAACTACGTCGACGGTAAGCGCGGCAAGGAACTGAAGCAGAACATCAAGATAAAGCTGGATCAGCCGTATCTGATGCTGATGGAGCAGGAAGAGATATACGTATACAAGCTGCTGAATCTGCCGGAGGGCGTGAAGGTGTACATGACGACGGACGGCAGCACTCCGTCCGCGAAAAACGGCAAGCTCATCACCGGCGAGACCGTTGAGATACCAAAGCAGTCAGAAGCTAATCTGGTATGCGTGAAAAAAGGCTGGATAGATTCCGACGTCCTGACCAAGAAGACAGGCATGACCTACGAAGAGGAGCAGGCGTACAAGAACGACAGGAACAACTTCGCCGAGCAGGTCGTGACCCTTGTGAACAGGATCCGCGTTGCAAACGGACTCAACAAGCTGACCACCTACGACAAGCTGACCGAGGTCGCACAGGTGCGTGCAAAGGAAATAGAGATATCCTATTCGCACACCCGTCCCGATGGAACGAAATGCTTCACCGCGCTTGACGAAGCAGGTCTGCGGACCGTGACAGCCGGCGAGAACATAGCGAAGGGTTACAGCACGCCGGAGAGAGTCGTTGACGCATGGATGAATTCTCCCGGACACCGCGCGAATATCCTCAATCCGAGCTACACCATGATAGGCGTTGGATATGTGTATGATCCGTATACGACCGACGCCAACTACTGGACGCAGGTATTTATGTCGTAAGTAATGCGGACTTCATGTTTCCGGACGTCTGAAAGGAGTAATTGTATGAAAAAGATACTGGCACTGTTTCTGGTACTGGCTACGGTGTTATCGCTCATGACAGTGGGCGCTTACGCGGCTGCCGATAATGCGCTTTCCGTAAGCTGCAAGCTTTACGACGGCTACACCGTTGTGACCGTCCAGAAGAGCGGCACGGTGTACTACACCACCGACGGCTCCAAGCCTACATCTAAATCCAAAAAGCTCAATTCCACAAGGATAAAGGTCTCGGAGCCGTGCAGAGTGAGACTTGTAAGCTATGTCAAGGGCAAGCCGGTGGAGTATCTTACAAAGAAGATTCCGGTGCGCCTGCGCAAGCCGACGGCTTCGCTGTCCAGCAAGGGCAAGGAGTACACCTACGTTATCTCCATACCAGACGGAGCGTCCGCGTACATCACGTATGACGGAACCACGCCGTCAAAGTCCAACGGCGACCTTGTGCAGGGCGGAATGATATCGGTTCCCGCGAAGAAGAGCGCGAAGCTCGTCTGCGTCAAGAAGGGCTGGAGGAATTCAAAGGTAATTACTGTAAGAGCCAGGGGAGCCGCTTCGGATAATAACAAGTCGAACGACTCGGCGGACGAAACCAGCAGTTTCGCCGACGAGGTAATAAGACTGGTAAACAAGCAGCGCACCGCCAACGGTCTGAGCAAATTCACGACCTCCAACAAGCTGTCCGACGTTGCACAGACCCGCGCCAAGGAGCTTACGGAATCCTATTCGCACACCCGCCCCGATGGCAGCAGCTGCTTCACGGCGCTGAGGGAGGCAAATATTGACTATATCGCCGCAGGAGAGAACATCGCGGCAGGCTACAGCACGCCGGAGGCGGTCGTTGAAGGCTGGATGAATTCCAAGGCGCACCGCGCAAATATACTGAATCCGAATTACTCGAAGATCGGCGTGGGATACTGCGCTGACGGCTCGGGTTACGGCAGCTACTGGGTACAGGTATTCGTTTCTTAAAGGAGATTTAAATTATGGCTTCCACGCAGTTCACAGCTAATTCCAACGGCGAAAAGGGCGGAAAGAAATTCGGTTTCTGGGCGCTTATCATCGTGATCACCCTGGCGGTGCTGATACTTATTTTCAACAGCTTCACGGTTGTAAACGAAGGCTACATCGGAGTAAAGTACCAGTTCGGAAAGATAGTTTCCAGCGACCTTTCGGCAGGTCTCAACATGCATATGCCGTTCATTGAGGAGATACAGCAGGTCGACACCCGCGAGCAGATATATTCCGTCCAGACCGACGCCTACACCAGCGATACGCAGACCGTTGACAACCTGGGTCTTAAGCTCAACTATTACTACGACGGCACAAAGCTGCCCGAGATAATCAGAACCATCGGTATCGGCAACGTTGAGACCAAGCTGCTTGTGCCGAATGTTGCGAAGATATCCAAGGACGAGATAGGCAGGGTAAAGGCGGAGGATCTCGTACAGAACCGTTCCGACGTTCAGAACGCGATCTACGAATCCCTCAAAAAGACCCTGGAGCCGCAGGGGATCATCGTGACCGCATTCGCGATCGAAAACCTCGCGTTTGAGGACGCTTTCGAGCAGTCAATCCAGGCGAAGGTGATAGCGGCGCAGGACGCTCTCAAAATGCAGAACAAGACCGCTGAGCGCGAGGAAGAGGCAAAGCAGAAGGTCATCGCGGCGCAGGCGGAGGCTGATTCCCAGAAGATAAAGGCTGACGCTGAGGCGTACTCCATTCAGGCGGTGCAGGAGCAGCTCGCAAAAAGCCCGAACTACATCGACTATCTCAAGATAAACAACTGGAACGGAGTTCTCCCGCAGGCGATCGGAACAGAGGTAAATCCGTTCATCGGGATCGACGCGGCGGCTTCCACTGCAAAGAGCAGCTCCTCCGCTTCCGCACAGGTATCTACGGACGCCGAGTAACTTGAAGGATCATCAGAAATATCATCAGGAAATGCCGGGCGGCGTTTGTCACCCTGCATTTTCCCATTTTATAAAGGAAGGGTAACAGAATTGGATTACACAACATTAAAACGAAACGCGCTTACCAGCTTCTTTTCCAGAACTAACGAAATGCAGCGCCGCGCGGTGTTCCGCGTGAAGGGAGCAGTCCTGATAATCGCGGGCGCGGGCAGCGGAAAGACTACAGTGCTCTGCAACCGTATCGCTAACATGATGAGATTCGGCAACGCGTATCTTGACGAGACCGTCCGCGACCTCACTCCGGAGCAGGAGCAGTTCCTCCAGGATTTCCCCGCGATGGAAAAGACCCCGGAGAATGCGGAGCGCCTTGCGGAGATCGTAGCAGTAGAGCCGGTGCAGCCCTGGAATATCCTCGCGATAACCTTCACCAACAAGGCGGCGGGGGAGCTTCGCCAGCGCCTTATCGACATGATAGGCGAGGACGCGGAGAAGATAAACGCGTCAACGTTCCACTCTGCGTGTGTGAAGATACTGCGCCGTGAGATCGAAAACCTCGGCTACCAGAGGAGCTTCACGATTTACGATGATGATGATTCCAAGCGTATCATCAAGGACGCCATGAAGAAGCTGAACCTCGACGAAAAGGTGTTCAACCCGAAGGTGTTCAAGAACATGATTTCCCGCTGCAAGGACAAGATGATATCCCCGGAGGAGTACGCGCCGATGGCTAACGCTTCCGGCGAGCTGATGGAGAAGCGCTGCGCGGAGGTCTACACCGAGTACCAGAGCGCGCTCAGGAGCGCCAGCGCGGTGGATTTCGACGATATAATCTACCTTACAGTAAAGCTGTTCGAGGATTTTCCGGACGTTCTTTCGCACTACCAGCACCTTTATAAATACATAATGGTCGACGAGTATCAGGATACGAACGTTGCGCAGTACCGCCTTATCTCGCTGCTTGCGGGGAACAACGGAAACCTCTGCGTGGTCGGCGACGACGACCAGTCAATTTACCGCTTCCGCGGCGCGACTATCGAGAATATCCTCAGCTTCGAGAAGCAGTATCCCGGCTGCGAGGTAATAAAGCTCGAGCAGAACTACCGTTCCACCGAGAATATCCTGAACGCTGCGAACGCCGTGATACGCAACAACAAGCAGCGCAAGGACAAGCAGCTCTGGTCTGCGCTGGGCGATGGCGACAAGATAAAGTGCTGCAATTTCGAGAGCGAGATAGCCGAGGCGCGTTTCGTTGCCGACACTATCCTTGACGGAGTGAAGGAAGGCAAGCACTACACGGATTACGCGCTGCTGTACCGCAGCAACTCCCAGTCGAGAAGCTTTGAGAACACCCTGGCGCGCTCGGGAATTCCGTACACCATCGTAGGCGGTCTGAGGTTCTACGACCGCAAGGAGATACGCGACATCATGGCGTACCTCGCGGTGATAAACAACCCGTATGACTCCGTGCGTTTCCGCAGGATAATCAACGAGCCGAAGCGCGGTATCGGCGACGCCACGGTTGAGGAGATAATCCGTATCTCCGACGGGCTGCATATTTCTCCGGTGGAGGTCTGCCGCGAGGCTTCGCAGTTTGAGTCGCTGTCGAGGAAGTCGGCTGCGCTGAAGGCTGCCGCAAACCTGTTTGACGAGCTGGACGAGCTTGCGGATTCGCTCCGCCTGGACGAGCTTATAGACGCCGTTGCGGAGAAATCCGGATACATAAAGTCAATGCAGGCTCTGGGCGAGGAAGGCTCCACACGTATTGAGAACATCAACGAGCTGAAATCCAACGCCCTGACGATGATACAGGAGAACGAGGATACCACGCTTCCAGATTTCCTCGAGCAGGTGGCGCTGGTTTCCGACCTTGACAGCTACGACGGCGACCTTGACCGGGTATCGCTCATGACGATGCACAGCGCGAAGGGTCTGGAGTTCGACACGGTGTTCCTTGTAGGCGCCGAGGACAACATTTTCCCGAGCTACCGCAGCATAAACGACCCCGCCGAGATGGAGGAGGAGCGCCGTCTTGCATATGTAGCGATAACCCGTGCGAAGCGCATGCTGTATGTAACGCACACGTCCTACCGCGTGCTCTACGGTCAGACGATGAGAAACCGCCTGTCGACGTTTATCCGCGAAATACCGGAGGAGTACATCGAAAAGACCGGCGACCGTCCGAAGCAGGCGTCGACCTGGAAGAAGCCGGAGAAGCCGAACTACCTTGCTCAGGAAGCGGCGAAGATGGTAACGAAGCCGACGCCGGTAGTATCCGGAATAGTATTTGCGCCGGGCGACCGCGTGAAGCACAACGTATTCGGCCAGGGAACCGTAGACGAAGCAAAGCGCATGGGCAACGACACCATGCTGACGATCAGCTTTGACAACGGTCAGGTGAAGAAGGTAATGGCAAACTTCGCCCGCATTGAGAAACTGTGATAAGGAGGGCTGCGAAGATACATGAGTAAGACTACGATAAACATGATGTCCAGCGCCACATCGGTAAAGGGTCAGGGCGTGGGCTCTGCATATATAGAGCAGGTCGGGCTTGTAAGCAGCGAACTTTCCGACAAGTTCGAGGTCACGATAAACAAGCGCATTAAGGCGGACATCACACATTACCACACGATAAACTTTGGATATTATCTTTCGATGAAGTCCCTCACGAGCAGGGGAAAGTCGGTAGGGTATGTCCACATGCTGCCGGAAACGGTGGAGACGAGCGTGAATCTCCCGCGCTTCATGAAGCAGATATTCTATAAGTACATGATCAGCTTCTACAAGCGCATGGATTATCTTGTGACGGTAAATCCGTACTTCATCGGCAGGCTGGCGCACTACGGCGTTGACAAATCGAAGGTTACGTATATCCCGAACTTCGTTTCTTCGGAGGTGTTCCACCCGGTTTCCCCGGAGGAGAAGATAAAGCTGCGCGAGAAATACGGAATAGATAAGGACAAATTCACCGTTATCTGCGCGGGTCAGCTCCAGGTGCGCAAGGGAGTTTTCGATTTCATCGAGGTTGCTAAGCGCATGCCTGATGTGCAGTTCGTATGGGCTGGAGGATTTTCGTTCGGCAAGATCTCCGACGGCTACGGCGAGATAAAGAAGATCTGTGATAATCCGCCGGCAAATGTGAAGCTGCTCGGAATAATCGACCGTGAGTACATGAACGAGGTGTACAATCTGGGCGACGTTATGTTCCTGCCCAGCTTCGAGGAGCTTTTCCCGATGACGATACTCGAGGCGATGTGCGTAAATATCCCGGTGTTCCTGAGAGGCCTTGATATCTACCCGGATATTCTTTTTGACTTCTACAGCAAGGCTGACGATGTTGACGGCTTCGTTAAGGAGCTTGACAGGCTCCACAACAATAAGGAGTATTACGCGCAGCAGTGCGAGGCTTCCAGGCGCGGAAATCACTTCTACTCAAGAGAGCATGTAACGAAAATGTGGGACGAGTTTTACTCAATGGTCAGGGATTCAATCAAGAAATAAATCAGAGCCGCAGGTTTCACTGCGGCTATATTTATATACGGTAACCTCTAAACCCCACCGCTTTATTCCCGATAGGGTGATCCTGAAAGATTTAAAACCTCACGCACAAGTTATACAACAAAATGGGCAGGCTCACCGCCTGCCCACTTTTGTCAATTTTTCGGAAGCGCCATAGTGAATGTAGTTCCGCTGCCCTCGGAGCTTTTGACAGTTATCGAACCGCCGTGGAGCGAAACTCCATGCTTTACGATGGAAAGCCCCAGACCAGTTCCGCCTATCTTGCGGGAATGGCTCTTATCCGCACGGTAGAACCGCTCGAATATTCGGTCGATACTATCCGCAGGAACCCCTATTCCCGTATCTGATACGGTCACTACGATATCGTCGCCGCTGCTGCGGACGTCTACGTCCGCCCTGCCGCCCTGTTTATTGTACTTCACAGCGTTGTCTAGCAGGTTGTAGATCATCTCCTCAAGAACTGTTGCTATACCGGTAAACTCGGAGCGCTCTCCGGTCACAGAGATAGTCACGTGCTTCTCGTCTGCCTGCGGGCGGAGCCGCTCTGCGGCGGACTGAGCCAGCTCGTACAGATCAACTCTCTCCCGTTGGTCGGAGAACGTGTTCTCGTCAAGCTGCGACAGCTTGAGTATATCCTGTATCAGGGTTATCATGCGGCCGGCTTCGTCGCGGATATTCTTCGCAAAGCCCGGAATGTCCTCCGGCTTTACGATACCGCCGACCAGCATATCGGAAATCCCGTAAATAGTGGTGAGCGGAGTTTTCAGCTCGTGGGAAACATTTGAGGTGAACTCGCGGCGCAGTTCCTCGCGGGCTTCCTTTTCAGTGATATCAAGGATTATCATGACTGCGCCGGTAACGCTGCTTCCCGTGAACGCCGGCGTTGCAATTACCTGGTATATCTTCTCGGACAGCGTGAGGTCGGTCTCGCTGCGCTTGCCTGCGAGTGCGTCCTCGACAGCGCTGCGGAATGCTTCGCTGCGGTTCAGGACCAGCACGCTGCGGCTGGAGCCGGTAAAGTCAGAGCCGAGGATCTTCAGCGCAGCCGTGTTATAAGAAAGCACCTCGGTTCGGCTGTCGATGATTATAAAGCCCTCGCTCATATTCTCAGTGATAAGCGAGAACTCCTTCCGGCTTCGGGTAAGCTCCGCGATCTGCTGATCTATCTCGTGGTTCTGCTCGCTTATGCGGTGGAGCAGCGGCGCGATCTCGCTGTAGCTCTCGCCGATGTCGGGATTCTTGAGGTCGATGCTGTTTATCGGCTTAACGACCACCCTCGCAACTATAGCTGCAACTCCCAGCGACACCATCGCCGCTATAATAACAACCAGCAGGACTTCCCACCACATGCCTGCGATACGCGCAGCCACGGTATCCATCGTACCGGCCACGCGCACTATGCAGTCGTACCCGATGACACGGGCGCAGTATACCGTCATCTCCGACATGGTGTAGCTCTCGCGTATTGCGGTGCCGGTTCCCGACTGCTTCGCAGCGACTACCTCCTCACGGCCGAGGTGGTTTTCCATTGTCGCTGGGTCGGCTTCGTTGTCGAAAAGTACCGTGCCGTCCTGACCGATATAGGTTATGCGGTTCTCAAATGTGCCATGGATATCATGGCTGAGCTTGCGGAGGCTCTCAACATCGTCGTCGGGCGAGGTGTTCTCCATCGTTGCCGCGAGAAGCATCGCCTGCTGCTCAAGCTGCCTCTTGAAAAGCTGCTGCTCCTTCGTGTAGGCTACGCCGAGCACCATTGCAACAGCAGAAATTATAGCGACCAGCGAAACGATGAACGCTCCGCCGAAAATTCGTTTCGTCATATGCGCTCCTTATGTTATGTCGACTGCCTTGTAGCCTATTCCGCGGACAGTCTCGATCATGCCGCCGCAGTCTCCTAGCTTCATTCGCAGCGTGCGGATATGTACGTCCACGGTGCGGCTCTCGCCGTCGAAATCGTAACCCCAGACCTTCGTGATTATCTTCTCGCGGGAAAGCACCGTGCCGATATTTTCAAGCAGGTAGCACAGCAGTTCGAACTCCTTGAAGGTAAGCTGAACTTCATTACCATTGACCCGCACAATATGCTTCGAGGTGTTGACGTAAAGCCCGCCTACCTCGTATTCCTTTGTTTCCTGCGAGGTAGTGCGGCGCAGCAGCGCCTTTATGCGGGAGATAAGCTCCATGGTGCCGAATGGCTTTGCAACGTAGTCGTCGGCGCCGCTGTCAAGACCTATCACCTTATCATACTCTGAGCCCTTCGCGGTCAGCATTATAACCGGAAGCCCCGCATACTCCGGGTTGGAGCGCAGCTTCGCCAGTACCTGCATGCCGTCCTCCTCGGGGAGCATTATATCCAGCAGCAGGACAGACGGCGTTTCCTCCTTCAGAGCAGCCCAGAACTCGCTCGGGCGCTCGAAGCCCTTTGCCTCTAGCCCGGAATTGTTCAGCGCGTACAGCACGAAGTTCCTTATATTCGCGTCGTCCTCCAGCATGTATATCATAGATTGTCCTCTCTTTCAGCGAACCGGGCTCAGCGTTCTCCCGTGATGGAGTAGACCACCCATTCCGCGATATTTGTTGCGTGGTCGGCGATACGCTCGAGGTACTTTGCCGCCATCAGCAGATCCATGAAGTACTCGGCGTCGCCGGAGTCGCTGCGCACCAGCTCGATAAGCTCGCGCTTTACTTCAAGGAAGCGCGCGTCTACCTTATCGTCTGCTTCTATGGCTGCCTTCGCGAGCTTCACGTCTTTTCTGACGAAGGAATCAACGCTCATGGTCACCATGCTGATGGCTTCGTTTGCCATGTCCGAGATATGCACCTTGCCCGCAAGCTCGGTGGAGTGCACGAATCCCGCTATTTCCGCGATATCCTGCGACTGGTCGCCGATACGCTCCATGTCGGAGATCATCTTAAGCGCTGAGGAAACGCACCTCAGATCCTTCGCCACCGGCTGCTGATGAAGCAGCAGCTTCATGCAAAGCGCCTCGATGTCGTGCTCCATGTGGTCGGTCTCTTCCTCGTTGTCGTTGACCTTCGTTATCATCTCGGAGGTCTTTTCGTCAAACAGTGCCTTTACGGCGCAGGCTATGCTTTCTTCGCACAGCGCGCCCATCTTGATAAGTCCTACGTTGAGCTGCTCGAGCTGCTCGTCAAAACGGTTTCTCATATTATGCCTCCCTGGATCAGCCGAATCGTCCGGTTATGTAGTCCTCGGTGCGCTGATCCTGCGGAGTCGAGAACAGCTTGTCAGTGTCTGCGTATTCTACGACCTCGCCCAGCAGGAAGAACGCTGTCTTGTCGGAAATTCTCGCCGCCTGCTGCATATTGTGAGTTACCATAACTATAGTATACTCCTTTTTCAGCTCGATTGCAAGGTCTTCTATCTTAGAAGTTGAAATAGGATCCAGCGCGGAGGTCGGCTCGTCCATAAGCAGCACCTCAGGCTCTACCGCCAGCGCTCTGGCAATGCAGAGTCTCTGCTGCTGACCGCCGGAAAGACCCAGCGCGGATTTTTTCAGCCTGTCCTTGAGTTCGTCCCAGATTGCCGCGTCGCGCAGAGACTTCTCAACGATGTCGTCGAGCTTTACCTTGGAGTGAATCCCATGGGTGCGGGGGCCGAACGCGATGTTGTCGTAGACGCTCATCGGGAATGGATTCGGTTTCTGGAACACCATTCCCACGCGCTTGCGCAGGAGGTTTACGTCCATCTTGCCGTAGATGTCCTCGCCGTCGAGCAGGAATTCGCCGGTTATGCGGCAGCCCTCAACGAGGTCGTTCATGCGGTTGAGGGATTTCAGCAGCGTGGATTTTCCGCAGCCGGACGGCCCTATGAACGCAGTTATCTTGTTTTCCGGTATCTCAAGGCTGATACCCTTGAGCGCCTTGAAGTCGCCGTAGTAAAGCTCGGCGTTCCTGATATCGAATTTCATATGGGTTTATCCTTTCTTTTTCGCTATCCGGCGCTCGATAAGGTCGGAAACGAGGTTTATTAAGAATGTGAGCGCAAGCAGGACTACTGCGGAAGCAAACGCTTCGTTGACATGCAGACCTTCGTTGGAGAGAATGTACATGTGAACGGTAAGGGTCGCAGCGGAGCTTCCCGAGCCGACAAGCGAGCCGGGAATGCTGTGTCCGGAACCGGAGGTAAAGATGAGCGCTGCGGATTCGCCGACGATACGTCCTATAGAGAGGATAACGCCGGACATGATACCGGGCACTGCCGTGGGAAGGATAACGCGGAACACTGTGCGCATCTTGCCCGCGCCGAGCCCGAAGCTTCCTTCGCGGTAGCTGTCCGGAACGGCGAGGAGCGCCTCCTCAGTGGTTCGGATAATCAGCGGAAGGATCATCATTGCGAGGGTGATAACGCCCGCCATCATGGAGAATCCCCAGCCGAAGGAGATATTGAACATCAGGTATCCGGACAGACCGAACACGATGGACGGAATGCCGGAAAGCGTTTCGGTAGTCACGCGGATAATTTTTACTAGCTTGTTGCCGCGCTTGGCGTACTCAACGAGGTACACCGCCGCGAAAACGCCTATCGGAACGGCGATCACAAGAGTCAGCGCGGTCATGATTAGGGTGTTTATCATCGCCGGCATCATGCTGACGTTTTCCGTGGTATAGTTCCAGTCGAACTGCTCCGCGGTGAGGTGCGGAACGCCGTTTATAAGAATATACGCGATAATGAAGATGAGCATTCCGACCGAGAATAGTGCCGCCAGCATTACAAGGATCATGAGGATCAGCGAAAGCGGGCTTCTGGCGTACTGCTTCAGGCGCGCGCCGAATGTCACGTGGTTGATGTAGTTCTCGGGCGCGGTGGTTTTCTTTTCGTTTGTCATAGCTGCTGTAGGAGCGTCAGTCATCAGTCTTTCCTCCTTTTAAGTGCAGAGAAGCAGAGGTTGATTATAAGTATGAACACGAACAGCACTACTCCGGTGGCGATGAGCGCTTCGCGGTGAAGTCCGCCGGCGTAGCCCATTTCCATTACGATGTTGGAGGTCAAGGTGCGTATGCCGGAGGTGATGCTCTTCGGAATGACCGTCTGGTTGCCCGCTACGAGAATTACCGCCATCGTTTCGCCGATAGCGCGTCCCACTCCGAGGATTATCGCTGCAAGTATACCGGACTTCGCCGCCGGCAGCGAGGCAAAGAACACGCTGCGCTCATGCGTTGCACCGAGCGCGAGCGCGCCCTCGTAGTAGCTCTTCGGAACTGCGTTCAGGGAGGATTCGGTGGTCTTGATCACCGTCGGTAGTATCATTATGCCGAGGAGTATGCCTGCGGTCAGCAGTGATTTACCCGAGCCGCCGAACAGCTCCTTCATGATGGGAACTATAACCACCAGACCGAAGAATCCGTATACGATGGACGGGATCCCGGCGAGAAGGTTTATCGCGGGCTTCACGAAGCGGTAGAGCTTCTTCGGGCAGTAGTGCGACATGAACACGGCGCAGAGTATTCCGATGGGAACTCCGATAACGACCGCGATTCCTGTAACGAGGATAGAGCCGATTATCATCGGGAATATCCCGTAGTATCCGCTGGAGGGCTTCCACTTTGTGCCGAACAGGAAGTCGGTAACGCCGATCTCACCGATCGCCGGAACGCCGGAAGCGAACAGGTACACGCACATCAGCACCACTGCCAGTATCGAAACACATGCGCATATCAGGAACAGCGCGTGCATTATGCCTTCTTTGACCTTCTGCATAATAATACCTCTTTGTAAAATTTCCAGAATGTTACTTTACATTCTAATACTCATAAAAGTGCGCTGCACGTTAGCTGGAATGCCGCAGCGCAGCGCGTAAGGGAAGGGAGAAACCTATAAACTAAGTGCGGCAGGACGCCGCATAGTTGTCGCCCGAATCACAGCATGGACGCCGGGATTTCAAGCGACAACGGGGAGAAACCTATAAAGGTGAGATTATTTAAATCAGCCGAGCTCGCTCCAGTTGTTGATCTCGCCGGTGTAGATCTTCATTACCTCGTCGGAGGTGATGTTCTCGATGGGGTTCTCGAGGTTTACGATAACCGCGATACCGTCGTCGGCGATCTTCATTTCAGTCAGACCTGCGTCAAGCTCTTCCTGCTTGAGTTCACGGGAGGACATACCGATATCGCATGTACCCTCGGTCGCGGATGTGATACCTGCGCCGGAACCGGTCTGCTGAATGTCGATGGAAACATCAGGGTTAAGAGCCTTGTATGCCTCGCAGAGCTTCTCCATGATCGGACCTACGGAAGTGGAGCCGTTCAGGGAGATCGCGCCGGTAACTCCGGAGGGAGCATATGCGCCGGTGGAGTCGATGGCGATGTAGCCGTTGTCAGCGATGATCTTCTGACCGTCGTCGGACTCGATGAAGGCGATGAGATCCTTAGCTGCGGCGTTGCCGTCGAGCTTTGCCTGCTGATAGCATACGTTGAACGGTCTTGCTACAACGTAATCACCGGACTTGATGTCGGCTACGGAGCACTCAACGCCGTTTACGTCGAGTGCCTTTACGGTGTCGTTGAGGGAGCCGAGGGAGATGTATCCGATCGCGTCAACATTGCCTGCTACGCTCATCATAACGCCGTTGGTGGAGTTGGAGATCTCAGCGTCGCCGCGGGTCATATCTTCCTTCTCGCCTGCTTCGTTCTTCTGTTCAATGCCCATCAGCTCAACGAACGCGCCTCTTGTACCGGAGCCGTCCTCGCGGGATACTACTGTGATGTCGGTGTCAAGCTTGGAAGCGGTGCTGTCAGAAGCGGTGGAATCTGCTGCGGAACTGTCAGCAGCAGAGGTATCAGCGGCAGAAGAGCCTGCCTCAGCAGCGGAGCTGCTGTTGGAGGAAGCGCTGGTGGTATTTCCGGAGCAGCCTGCAAGTGCTGCTGCCATAAGCAGAGCGGCTGCGCTTAATGTGATCTTTCTTGTAGTCATAATGTTGTTCTCCTTTAATATACTGCGTAATCATTTACGCTTATGCTGTGATCTTTCCTTGTCACAAGCATATTATATCAGGAGAATGTTAAATCCAAAAGACAGGGTATGTTAAATCTCTGTAAAGTTTAACATTATTTCATTTCTGGTTAAAGCCAGGGTACGTGTACTTTTTAAATCGCAGATAAACTATAGGTAACTTCTAAAAACCTCTTTGAAAAAGAAGATAAAAGTGATATAATAAGGAAATGAAACAGAAAACAACATCTGATGAAGAAAACAGATTATAGCACCTATATTAATTTATAAGTTACGTATCTATTAGTTCCGTGCCTGGGTAGAACTGTTGCAGTATTTCCTGAGCTGACAAACCGGAGCGCACCATGAGATCCGCTGTGTAGACGCTCATGCCAACACCGCCGCCGCTTCCGCGGGTGCGGAATATGAACGAGTCGTGCTCCTGCGTAATTGCAACAGCCGCGCTGCGCAGACCGAGCGCTTCCCGGAGCTGTTCTCCGGTAAGTTCCACGCCGCCGAACCTGATACAGCGCAGCGTTCCGTTTTTTGTGTACTGCGGCTCGGAAAACCACTCCACCTTGTCTGCGGGGAGCACTACGCTTCCGGTGACCGGAGCCAGCATTTTCCGCACGGCGGTGCAGGTGTATTCTGAGCTTGCGGAGTATTCCGGTGAATCCGGGTCGCGGCTGAGCTTCAGCGCCGGAAGGTAGGTGAAACCTCCGTCGTCGGTCACGCCGGATGATACCCGGCAGCAGGGCGTGTACGCCGGTCCATCGTTATAATAGAGGCACTCCTTAGCCGCGCGCTCCGCAACTCTGGAAACGCGCTCCAGCCACTCGGGATACTGGTCGGCGTAGCGTTCCTCCAGCTCATCAGGCGAAAGCCAGTCCGGGTAGATGTCGCCGCGGTCGGCGAGGTCTGCGCCGAAATCAGCTTCGCAGTTCTGCATGCAGTACTGTGCCTGGCTTGAAAGCGCGATTCCCGCCGCAAGCAGGGTCTCCTCCTGAAATGACGGGTCAGCAGCGGCGAATATGCAGCCGGCGAGGTACTCGGAAAATCCTAGTGTGAGTATGCGGTTTTCGTCTTCGATGAGCAGAGTTACGTTCTCCGGCGCAGGCGATGGAGCCTCACGACGGCAGCCGGTGAGCATTATTGAAAATCCCAGCAGGGAAGCAAGTACTGGTTTCGGGAACTTCATTGCAGCGATCCTCCATTATAAATAAACCACAAACGAGAATTTTGCAACCTGAAAATAAAAAATATTCAGAAAATGCGAATAACGCTTGACAATCACGGCGAAATATGCTACAATATACTTATATATTTCTTAATTTGAAAATTCCGCCTGACGGAACGGCAATTAAGACCAGTATAAAAATATGGCACGGAGGCGGATCTTCTAACCAATGAAAAGAATGGAACAGCTCAAGAACTCTGCTACCTTCAAGCAGATGTGCGACGATTTTTTAAGCACTACGGCTATCGATCCCAGCCTGCCCGGAAAGTTCGGAGTAAAGCGCGGTCTGCGTAATTCCGACGGTTCCGGCGTTGTTGCGGGCATCACAAACGTATGCTGCGTACATGGCTACGTTATAAGCGAGTGCGACAAGCAGCCCATCGAGGGCGAGCTCATCTACCGCGGATACAACATTCGCGATATCGTGAACGACGTGCTGTCGTCCGGGCGCTACGGCTACGAGGAGGTCGCGTATCTCCTCCTGTTCGGTATGCTCCCTGACGAGCGCCAGCTCACTACGTTCTCACGCCTTATCGCTGAGTACCGCGACCTTCCCATGTACTTCAGCGAGGACGTTATCATCAGAAATCCGTCCCCGAATATCATGAATAAGATGGCTCAGGCAGTGCTTGCGCTGTACAGCTATGATTCCGCGCCGGAGGACAAGTCCGTTGAGAGCGAAATGCTCAAGGCTATTTCGATCATCTCCAGACTTCCTGCGATCATGGTAACTTCCTACCAGGCAATGCGCCGGTTCTACCACAACGATTCAATGGTAATGCACCAGATAAACAAGGACGAGAGCCTTGCAGAGAGCATTCTTTCCACCCTGCGCGACGACCGTTCCTACACTACCGAGGAAGCTCACCTGCTCGACCTCTGCCTTATGCTCCATGCTGAGCACGGCGGCGGAAACAACTCGACGTTCACCTGCCGTACCGTATCTTCCTCCGGCACCGACGCCTACTCCGCATACGCGGCGGCTATCGGTTCGCTGAAGGGTCCGCGTCACGGCGGCGCTAATATCAAGGTTATGGAAATGCTCGACTTCGCAAAGGCGGGTATCAAGAACTGGGATAACGACCAGGAGGTCAGCGACTACCTTCACAAGCTGCTCCGCAAGGAAGCCGGAGATCATTCCGGGCTTATCTACGGCATGGGTCATGCGGTTTACACGCTGTCCGACCCGAGAGCGAAGATACTCAAGGCCAACGCGATGAAGCTGGCTAAGGGCACCGAGTTTGAGAAGGAATTCCTGCTGCTGGACAGCATCGAGAGACTTACTCCGGGAGTATTCGCGGACGAGCGCGGTGATATCAAGAATATATGCGCAAACGTGGACATGTATTCTGGTCTGGTATACAAGATGCTGAAGATACCGGTAGAGATGTACACTGGTCTGTTCGCGTGCGCGAGAATCTCCGGCTGGTGCGCCCACAGAATGGAAGAAATGATCAACGGAAAGCGCATAATCCGTCCGGCTTACAAGGCGATAAACCTCAACAAGAACTACATACCGCTCAGTCAGAGAATATAATGCACAACAGGCTTTCAGCCTGAAATATTACTTAATTCGAGAGGGATAGCGTCATGGCAGAAGAAAAGAAAGCTGAAAAGAAGGACAGATTCAAGCTGGCAAAGGAGTTCAAGGCGTTTATCTCAAGAGGAAACGTGCTTGATATGGCGGTAGGTCTTATCATCGGTTCTGCGTTCACCGCCATCGTCAATTCGCTGGTCGGCGACCTGCTGATGCCGCTGCTGGGACTTCTTACCGGCAAAATGGATTTCTCGCAGCTCAAGCTCGTGCTTCAGCCCGCGGTTGAGGAAGTCCTCGATGAAACCGGCGCGGTGGTTACTCCTGCGGTCGCTGAGATCTCGCTGAACTACGGCTCGTTCATTCAGTCGGTTATAAGTTTCCTTCTTATCGCGCTGGCTGTTTTCATTCTTGTGAAGGCTATCTCAAAGCTCCACCGCAAGAAGGAAGAAGAGCCCAAGCCCGAGCCTAAGCCGGATCCCCAGATAGTTCTGCTTACGGAAATACGCGATCTGCTTAAGGAAAAGGAAACTTCCGTAGATAAGTAAATCAATGCCCCTGTAAAATCAGGGGCATTTTTGTGCTGTGAAGTGCGAAAAGGCGCTTGACAATTGGACGAGATGGTGATATAATGTCACATGGATATACTGCAAAAAAGGAGAAATACATAAAATGTCAATGAATTTCCGCAGGAAGCTCCCCGTACCGAAGGAGATAAAGGAACTTTACCCGCTCAACGATAAGATCAAGGCTATAAAGACCGAGCGCGACGCGATGATCGCGGACGTTTTCACCGGGAAGTCTGACAAGTTCCTGCTTATCATCGGACCGTGTTCCGCGGATAACGAGGATTCAGTAATGGACTACACCTGCCGCCTTTCCAGACTTCAGGAGCAGGTCAAGGACAAGATCATTATTATCCCGAGAATCTACACCAACAAGCCAAGAACCACCGGCGAGGGCTACAAGGGAATGATCCACCAGCCAGACCCCACCAAGGGCGAGGACATGCTTGAGGGTCTTATCCACGTGCGCAAGCTGCACACACGCGCCATTGAGGAGACCGGTCTTGTGTGCGCTGATGAAATGCTGTATCCCGAGAACTACCGCTACCTTTCCGATATACTCAGCTATGTCGCAGTAGGCGCGCGTTCCGTTGAGGATCAGGAGCACCGTCTTACCGCCAGCGGCATGGAGTGCCCCTGCGGTATGAAGAACCCCACCAGCGGCACGATTTCTATCATGCTGAATTCTATCCGTGCGGCTCAGAGCAGCCACACGTTCATCTACCGCGGCTGGGAGGTCAATACTGACGGCAATCCGCTTGCCCACGCTATCCTCCGCGGCGCGCAGAACAAGCACGACCAGACTATCCCGAACTACCACTACGAGGATCTCAAGCTGCTGTACGATATGTACCAGGAAAAGAACCTCAGGAACATGGCGTGCATTGTTGACACAAATCACTCCAACAGCGGCAAGAAGTACCTCGAGCAGATCAGAATTGCAAATGAGATCCTCCATTCCATGCGCCACTCCTCGGAGATACGCAGCATGGTGAAGGGGCTGATGATCGAGAGTTACATCGAGGACGGCGCGCAGAAGGTTGGCGACGGCGTTTACGGCAAGTCGATCACCGACCCCTGCCTTGGCTGGGAAAAGAGCGAAAAACTGGTTCTTGAGATAGCAGACCAGCTGAGATAATAAATTCCGAATAAATATTAAAAGCGTTGACGGGAATCCAGTAGTCCCGGAATATCCTTTCAGAGAGCCGCTGTCTGGTGCGAAGCGGCAGGATTTCCGTGCGGCGAATTACCTCCCTGAGCGGCGGTGCGAAAGCGTACGCAAGTAGTTCCGCACGGGTAAGCCCGTTATAGCTGTCAGAGGCGGGAGATATCCCGCAAACTGAGGTGGTACCGCGATAATTCGCCCTCTGTGAGTTCTGCTCATGGGGGGCTTTTGTATTGTACAGACGTTATCGGAAATAATACCCGGGAGGTGATCATATGCAGTTCAAATTCTGCCCTGAGTGCGGAGAGAAACTAATAACAAAGACTATCGGCGACGAGGGCGAGACATCATTCTGCGAAAACTGCGGCAGACCGTGGTTCAGTTTTTCCTACCCATGCGTGATATGCCTGCTGACCGACGGCGCGGGGAAGTACGCTTTGATACGCCAGACCTACGCGACAAGGAATTACGTCTGCGTTGCGGGGTTCATCAAGGAGCACGAGACCGCCGAGCAGACCGCTCTCCGGGAGATACGCGAGGAAACCGGGCTGGAAGTCCTGAACATGCGGTATATCAGCAGCTATTACTATCCGAAGCACGATAATCTCATGCTTGGGTATCTCTGCACGGTGAAGCACGGAGAGTTCCGGCTTTCCGGCGAGGTGGAAACGGCGGGGTGGTTCGGGCTGGAGGAAGCCCGGGAGCTTCTCAGCCATGGAACGATCGGCAGGGACCTGATGAGAGATTCGCTAAGAATGAACGATGAGCGCTGATTCAGGCGCGGTGAAAGGGGTGGTATCAATGGAAATCAAGGTTTCCATCGCTTATGGGAGTTTTCCCGGATAATACACAGTTCAAAGTTGAAAAATTAACATATCAAGGAGAAAAACAATGACACTTTACGACGAATTAGTAGCACGCGGACTCATCGCGCAGGTAACCAACGAGGAAGAGATCAAGAAGATGATAAACGAAGGCAAGGCGACCTTCTACATCGGCTTCGACCCCACCGCTGACTCCCTGCACGTAGGACACTTCATGGCTCTGTGCCTGATGAAGCGCCTCCAGATGGCAGGCAACAAGCCCATCGCGCTCCTCGGCGGCGGAACCGGTATGATCGGCGACCCCTCCGGCAAGTCCGACATGAGAAAAATGCTCACTCCGGAGACCATTCAGCATAACATCGACTGCTTCAAGAAGCAGATGAGCCGCTTCATCGACTTCTCAGACGGCAAGGCTATCATGGTCAACAACGCCGACTGGCTGATGGATCTCAACTACATCGACGTTCTGCGCGAGGTAGGCGCATGCTTCAGCGTAAACAAGATGCTGTCCTTCGAGTGCTACAAGCAGCGCTGGGAGCGCGGTCTGACCTTCCTCGAGTTCAACTACATGATCATGCAGAGCTACGATTTCTACATGCTGTACCAGAAGTACGGCTGCAACATGCAGTTCGGCGGCGACGACCAGTGGGCTAACATGCTGGGCGGCACCGAGCTTATCCGCAAGAAGCTCGGCAAGGACGCTCACGCTATGACTATCACGCTGCTTCTCAATTCCGAGGGCAAGAAGATGGGCAAGACCGAGAAGGGCGCAGTATGGCTCGACCCTGAAAAGACCTCTCCGTTCGAGTTCTTCCAGTACTGGAGAAACATAGCAGACGCGGACGTAATGAAGTGCATTCGCATGCTGACCTTCCTCCCCATCGAGGAGATCGAGGCTATGTCCGGCTGGGAGGGCAGCCAGCTCAACAAGGCTAAGGAGATACTCGCATACGAGCTTACAAAGCTGGTTCACGGCGAGGAGGAAGCCAACAAGGCGCTCGACGCCGCAAAGGCTCTGTTCGGCGGCAAGGGCAACACCGAGAACATGCCCACTACCGAGCTTGAGCTCCCCGAGGGCAAGATCGGCATTCTCGACCTGATGGTGGCTGCAAAGCTTGTTAACTCCAAGCGCGAGGCAAGAACCCTGATCGCGGGTAAGGGCGTTGCAGTTAACGACGTTATCGTTGAGGATCCGAACGCTGAGATCACGATCGACGGCGAGGTAATAATCCGCAAGGGCAAGAAGGTTTACCACAAGGTTGTAAGAAAGTAATTTCGGCGTCTGTTTCGCTGGGCAGAGCCGGTATGTCGGGTAAACACCCGTAATTCCAGAATTGCCGAACGTTTTCGCGGAATGGTCTAAAAATAGCTTTAAGTAACAAAACAGAGGGAGCGTGGAGTGCGTTCCCTTTTGTGTTATTAGGAATAAAGGAGAAATAAATAAATTTTTAAAAAATTAAATAATAATTATTGACATCTATAAAGGCTTGTGTTATAATGTAAATACAATAAATGAATTCTTAACTAAAAGAATCCAGTTTATTGTTGCTTAATTTGGAATTTTGTCTAATGAAAGGATGGGTTATTATGAAAAAAGCACTAAAGAAAATAGCTGTTATGGTTACGATTGTTGCCCTTACTATGGGAAATTCGGTACTGTCGGCTGCAGAATCTGGTTTTTCTACACAGTTTGAAGTTTCTGACCCTAATGAAGTTTACAGATGGATCTATAATCACCTCTCTCATATTAGTTTGAATGATGCAGACAAGCAAAAAATAATTGAGGAATACTTAGATTCATCTGAATTTCTTTATCAGTTTCAGCATGATAAGGAAGCGGCCCTAGATAATATTATTACAAGACTGGAGATTGATGATCGACTCATTAAGGAACAAAATCAAGGGTTATCAAGAGGCGTTTCTAGTAGCGGAAACTTGTATTCTTGTTCAGTAAATACAAAGATCGTTCAAGAAAAAGACACATGGTGTGGAGTTGCGAGTACTTTAATGGTTCTAACTGGCATATATTCACATGATAGTTATAGCCTTATTTCAACCTATAAAGAGCCTTCGCAAACAGCTATCAGTAAGAAAGTGATTCCAAGTGGAGAAACAACTGCATTTGTATACGCAATTGTGGATTATTTGAATTCGCAACTGAAATCTAGCGCTTCAAATAAATATGCCTATACGTTTGTTGGAAGCACTATGACAACTACAAAATTAACCAATTATATAAAATCAAGTTTAGCAGCAGATCGTCCTGTTATTCTTAGAGCTGCTCCGTATGGAACTTTATCATATTACAATGGAAGTGGCATTAGCAGATCTACTCTTCACTATATTGTTATTGATGGTTATGATAAGATAACGGATACTTTTTGGGTTGCAGATTGCACCTATCTTAAGGCATATCAGGGACGGCATTACAATGTAGCGGCTTCAGAAATTAAGTCTTGCGTGGAAGGGAGCTATATAATCCATGCGTAAAAATGTACTCGTAATTTTCGTGCTGGCTGTATTGGCACTCTCCTGTGGCTGCTCTTCCAGACAGTGGAACAAGGGGTCGGAGCTTGGGGAAAATCAGAGCTATGCGGAACAGTTTTCAAAAGCGCCGGATCATCTGAGCAGCCTTCTTCCGGAGGATAACTATACTGACGATATGGTTCAGGCGCTGTCTGGGAGCGATAATTATTCTGACAAGCAGGAATATGATCTGCTTATCAGCAATTATGAACAGTATGGCAGGTACGACGGACTTGAAATGGTCGTATGGGGAGGTGCGAGGTACTTCGCGCTTTCGGATAAAGAAGCGCTGTGTTTCGTAAATTATGGCGTCAATCAGGCTGTAAGCCCCAAATGCTTCGAGATATACGAGCTGAATACGGCAGAGAATACGTCGGCTTTAGTGACCTCATCACTTGACTCATATATAATTGATGGGATATCAGATGGGGAAAATGTGTATTTCCTTTGCTCAGACGGCAGGCTGCTTTGTATCGACAAGGACAAATCCATAAAGGAAGAAACTGGGGCGTATGATCCTTCGGTATATTCCAGCATAGTAATATCGCTTTCCGGTGATTCGTCCGTTGTTTCGATCGTCGATATTGATGGAAATACAGTCTGGTCAAAAAAAGTGTAAGCCTTTTCTGACTGCTGAATAAACTGGTTTTGCCCCGGGGAATCCCCGGGGCAAAATGGATTTTAACAGCCAAATGTAAGTCGCGGCGGTCTTTCAGGAACCGACCGCTTCAGTTACTGTAAAGTTACGGCAGCGCATTGAATTCCGCGCTCATTATGTATTTCCCGCCGGGATCGCTCGGATTCAGCAGGCCGTACGCTTCGTCGCCGCCTATTGTGAAGCTCTTAGTCAGGCGGTACCTGCCGCCGACCGGTTCGTATATCGAGAGATCCTCGTAATAATCCCTTGAAAGGAATATCAGGTCAGCCTGAGCCGTAAACGCGTATTCTATCGTCTTGTCGGCGTACTCGGCGGGCGTCCATTCGCCGGAGTCTCCGCGGCGCAGCACTTCTATCTCTGAGCCGCCTATAAGCATGTCTGTATTGTGGTTGTTGTTGTGTATCGTCATTGCAACGGGAATTTCTCCGGTGACGCTTATAGGCTCCGGGTATATCACGGTAAGGAAAGCCGCCATATCGTTATAGCTGACGGTTTTTTCTCCGGCTGTCCATGTAACTCCGTTGTCGGTGCTGGTGTACACGGTCTTGTCCGGGAAAGTCACGGTCAGCTCTAGGTCGGCGGAGTATTCCGGCTCGCTGGCTTCCACCGTGCCGGACTGTCCGGCCGCCGGCGCGGGCGCAGACTCAGGTTCCGGCGACGACTGACAGCCGGAAACCAGCATAAGCGCAAGAGCGCCGGAAATCATAATTGCAGAGCGTATTTTCATGGGAATCCCTCCTTTTAAGGTATATTATAGCATTAATTTAACTTCGTGTCAATGGCAGACAGCGACAAAAACACAGCGTTCGAAATCGCATAATTTACAAAGCTAAGCCGCGTAAAATGTAATTCTTGTGAAAACTCTTGCTGGTACAAAAAAGGGCTTGAATTATATATGAATATGTGCTAAAATAATATGAGATATGTCTGCGAACGACTTTACTGTTTTTGAGGATATATCTTACTAGTTTTGTATTTGACAAGGAGTATCTTAGATATGAAAAACAACAGCAGACTGGGACTGTGGGTGATCATTCCCGGGTGGATACTTGCATTTGCAGCCAGAATGGCTCAGATATGCGCCGGAACCGATATGACCTCCGGCTTCCTGAAATACGACAACGGCTTCTTCATGAACGCGTGCTTCTGGGGCGCGGTTATCCTCACCCTCGCCGGAGCCGCAGCCGCAGCATTCTTCGACCGCAGGAACGGCTCCGCGTACTACCAGACCCCGGTGGAGCGCGTCACCGACAACAAGGCCGCTGTAATAGGCTTCGGACTGCTCCTCCCCGCTATGGGAGCGCTCTACGAGGGCTACAGCGAGGCGGTTATCCCGGAGGGCAGCAACATTTCGCCTTCTCCGTTCATGACGGTGGTGAACTTCGTGTTCGGAGCAATAATGCTGATAACCTCGTTCGTGATACTCTACAAGAAGGAGTTCAAGCCCGGTCTCGGCTTCGCTATGACCGGCGGGGCGGTTTACTATACTCTGCGCGGTATCGGAGTGTTCCTTGAAAGAATGGCAGTCACAACCCGCCCCGAGTACCTCATAAACTGCATGACCGACATCGTTGCGGCGGTACTCTTCATGCAGATGGCGAAGCTCCTTTCCGGCAACGAGGGCAAGCGTACCCGCGAGGTTCTCACCGTCACCGGAGCGGTCTCCGTGTCGATGATCCTCGGAAACGCGATCGCCATTATCGCGGCTTCGCTGATGGGTCCCGCCGACGTGGCTTCGCACATCGTTACTTCAAATTCCGCTGCGGAGATGCTGTTCCAGCTCAATTACGGCTACGAGGCGTACTACATGAGCTGGGCTCCGGCTTCTGAGATCTCCGTTGGCATTTTCGCCGTGGCAGCGCTCGTCGCGCTTTACATGAAGCCCTCCGATAAGCCCGCACAGCAGCCTGAAACTACCGAAAGCGAGAGCTTCGCCGAGACTCCCGGGAACATTCTCCCGGCTGAGGAGAGCGGAATTTCCGAGCCTTCTGAACCTATTCAGCAGGCTGAGTCCGACCACCTTGACGACGAATACTGATACAACACCTGAGAGGGAAACGTGTTCAAAATAAAAAAAGCGGCTGCGTTCCTGAAAGCGGCTGCCATTCTTTCCATAGCGGCGCTGACCGGCTGTCAGGCGACGATTGAGAACCTCCTCACAGCCCCTAAGCTCACCCAGGAGCAGAGCGAGATCTATCAGGCGCTGATAAACAGCAGCGGCAGCTCGATAAAGCTGAAATATCCGCGCGGCGGCGAGTACCGCTCGGCATTCGTGCTCCAGGATATCGACTCCGACGGCACGGAGGAGGCGCTCGTGTTCTACGAGTCGCAGTCGGTGCAGTCCGGTGAGAGCGCTCTGCGCCTGAAGGTGCTGGATAATTTCAAAGGTTCCTGGGAGGCGGTGTACGACCTTGCATGCGTAGGCAGCGAGGTGGATTCCATCAGTTTTGCGAGCCTCGGCGACGACAGCACGACCGAGATACTCGTGTGCTATTCCATGCTGAACCAGTCGGAAAAGACCCTTAGCGTGCTCAATTACAGCGACGGTCTGATTTCCGAGCTTTACAGCGGCAGCTACTCCTGCATGGAGGTCATCGACCTCAACGGCGACGGTCAGCAGGAGCTTGTCTCGGTGGTTCCCGACAAGGCTACGCAGACCTCTATGGCGGTGATGTTCACAAAGCGGGAGGGTACGTTCCGGAAGCTCAGCGAGGTGCAGCTCAGCGGTATCGCGGCGGAGTACGTCAGCGTTTCAAAGGGAATGCTCGACGGGGACGTCACCGCGCTTTTCCTTGACTACGGACGCGGCGCGGGGCAGTACAGCACCGATGTGCTCTATTGCAGGAACGGCGCCGTGTACGCTCCTATGAACACAGTCACTAACGCGGACGGCTCCCAGGGTAACATAATTTCAAGGTTCACCAACGACTACATGACGGATATCCGCAGCATCGACATCGACGGAGACGGCGCGGTGGAGATCCCGTCAATGACGCCGCTCCCGGGCTACGAAACGCTGATGAGGTCGGAGCAGCTCTGCGCGGTGGAGTGGTACACGGTGGAGAACAACCGCTATTCCCGGAAGTACTACAGCTATTACAGCAGCAAGTACAATTTCGTGCTGCTTTTCCCGAGCCGCTGGCAGGGGGTCGTCTCAGCAGTGCTGAACACGCAGGATAACGAGATAGTGTTCATATCCTACGATCCGGAGAAGAAATTCACCGTGGACAAGACAACGGAGCTGATGAGAATACGCACTATCGCCAAGGACGACACCGAGGCGCTGGTGAACTCAAAGGACTACCGCATGATAGGCGAGAGCGACGAGAGCATAATCTGCATAAAGGAAACTACGGGCTACCTCACCGGAAAGCTCGCGCTGACCGAAAGCGAGCTTCAAAACAGCCTGATAGTCCTGTGACCTTGACTGAGAAAGGGAGATCATGAAAAGGATACTGGTATGCGAGGACGAGGACGCTATCCGCGACTTCGTTGTGATAAATCTTGTAAGATCGGGCTACGACGTGGTGGACGTTTCATGCGGCGAAGACGCGGTGAAGGTCTACACCGAGCAGAACGGAAATTTTGACGTCGCCCTGCTGGATATCATGATGCCGGGCATGGACGGATTCGCGCTGTGCCGCTGGATACGCGAGCAGAGCAGCGAGATCGGCATAATCATGCTCTCCGCGAAGAGCCAGGAGATGGACAAGGTTAACTGCCTGATGATAGGCGCGGACGATTACGTTACAAAGCCGTTCTCGCCGTCCGAGCTGGTCGCCAGGGTGGACGCCATCTACCGCCGCGTTAACGTCACTCAGGCGAGGCAGGACACGGTGAAGAACATCATCTCCGGGCCGTTCACACTGGATTACCAGAGCCGCACGGTGCAGAAAAACGGCGAGCCGATAGAGCTGACGCAGGTGGAGTACCACATCATGGAGTACCTGCTGAAGAACCGCGGCACGGCGCTCGACCGCAAGACTATCCTCCACCACATATGGGGCGAGGCGTACTACGGCGACGATAAGGTCGTTGACGTGAACATACGCCGCCTGCGCATGAAGATAGAGGACGACCCCTCCGACCCGCAGTACATACAGACCATCTGGGGCTTTGGCTACAAATGGAACGGGTGACGGGCAGGAAGGCGCACTTCGGTCTGCGCAGCTCCATCGCCGGAAGGTGGATGTTCAACACGCTGAGCGTGGTCGGGGTTCTGCTGATCATAGCGAATGTGTGTATTTATTACTTCACGCGGCAGTACTACTACGGCTCGGCGGAGACCTACCTCGTTTCCGAGGCGAACGCCACGGCGACGGTACTGACGCGGCTGTACGAGGACATGGCGGTAAACTACTCCACCGAGGTCAGGGAGCTTATCGAGGGCTTCGACAAGAAGGACAAGATGGAAATGATGTCCATTAACAAGAACGGCGAGGTCACGCTCAGCAGCAGCGGATTCTCACCGGACGAGAGCTACAACATGCCCGACTACGAGGCCGCGCTGAAGTCCGAGGACGGCGTGGGAGTTTTCCACGGCTACGAGACCGGCGAGAACATCATCGCCGTGACGGTAATGATAGCCCAGCCGAGCAGCAGCTACAGCGCGCTGCGGTACGTGTCCTCGATGAAGCTCATCGACAACCAGCTTTCCGGAATAATGCTCACGGCGCTGCTGATAAGCGCGGGAGTTATCCTGGTGGTAGTGTTCAGCGGAATGTACTTTGTAAAGTCGATATGCGTGCCGCTCATGCAGATAAGCGTGACCGCGAAGAAGCTCGCTAAGGGCGATTTCTCCGAGCGTATCGCAATACGCAACAACGATGAGATAGGCGAGCTTTCCCGGGTGTTCAACGACATGGCGGACGAGCTGGAGAATTCCGAGGCGATAAAGAACGATTTCATATCGTCGGTATCCCACGAGCTGCGGACTCCGCTCACCGCAATAAAGGGCTGGAGCGAGACCCTGGAAGCCGGCTACGACGAGGAGACCTACCGCAAGGGCATGAAGGTCATAACCCATGAGACCGGGCGTCTTGAGGGCATGGTCGAGGAGCTTCTCGACTTCTCGCGCATACAGAATGGCAGATTCACGCTGCAAATGGCAAATACCGACATCATAGCCGAGCTTGACGACGCGCTGCTGATCTACACCGACAAGGCGCGCAAGGAAAAAAAGACCATACACTATTCTGAGCCGGAGTCGCTGTGCGTTGTATACGGCGACAAGAACCGCCTCAGGCAGGTATTCATAAATGTAATAGACAACGCGATGAAGTACACCGACCCGGGCGGAAGCGTGGATATTTCGGTGGAAAAGAACGACGATACGCTGTCGATAATTGTCGCGGATACCGGTATCGGGATCTCGGCGGCCGACCTTCCGAAGGTCAAGGCAAAGTTCTACAAGGCGAACAGCACTCGCCGCGGAAGCGGAATAGGGCTTGCAGTAGCGGACGAGATAATCTCGATGCACGGCGGAACGCTGGATATAGACAGCGTTCTCGGCAAGGGAACAACGGTAACGATAACCCTGCCGCTCAAGCAGATGAACGAAAGGAGCGACCCTGATGGGCAGTAAAAACAAGGATACTACAAAAAAGACCTCGATAGGAGGTCAGGCGCTGATCGAGGGTATAATGATGAAGGGCGTCTCGAAGGGCGCTATGGCGGTCCGGCTTCCGGACGGCTCCATTGATGTGGAGGACTGGGACATCAAGCCTAAAAAATGGTACAATAAATGCCCGGTCATTCGCGGAAGCATAAATTTCGTGCAGCAGCTCCGGGAGGGGTATAGCTGCCTGATGAAGTCCGCCGACAAGAGCGGCATGATGGATGACGACAGCGAAGAGGAGCAGTCCAAGTTTGAGAAGTGGCTGGACGATAAGTTCGGCGACAAGCTCACCGGCGCGATAATGGCGATCGCTATGGTTATCGGTATTGCACTGGCGGTGTTCCTGTTCCTGCTGCTGCCGAGCTATATTTTTACCGGCATCGAGGCTCTGCTCCCAACGGAGCCGATGAACGCGCTTTCCGGACTGCTCCCCGGGCTTCCCGAGGGCAGCTATGTAATGGTGAAGTCGGTGGATATTTCCGGCTGGAGAACCGTGTTCGAGGGCGTTATGAAAATCGTGATCTTCGTGGCGTACATGTGGGTGACTTCCCTCACGAAGGATATGCACAGAATGTACCGCTACCACGGCGCCGAGCACAAGACCATCGCCTGCTACGAGGCGGGGAAGCCGCTCACCGTCGAGAATATCCGCCCCATGACGAGATTCCACCCGCGCTGCGGAACCAGCTTTATTATAATCACGCTGCTTGTCAGCATACTGGTTTACAGCGTGGTTCCGATAACTCCGGAGCTTTTTAAGGATCTGATGAACACCAGCAGCGACACCGTAGCAATCATGCTGCGCACCGTCTGCAAGCTGCTGCTGCTTCCGATAGTGGTGGGGTTCGCGTATGAGCTGATAAAGCTCGCGGGGCGCTGCGACAACATCGTAACGCGCATATTCTCCGCGCCGGGTCTGTGGATGCAGCGCATAACCACCAAGGAGCCGGACGATTCCATGATCGAAGTGGCGATCGCGGCGGTAACTCCCTGCCTGCCCAAGGAAGGCGAGGACGATAACTGGTGAGCGGAATAAACGGCACTGGCGGCGTGAAGGTGGGCGAACTCCTGCGGGAGTGCGTGAAAGCCCTCGAGGCGGCAGGAAACGACAACCCGCGTTTCGAAGCGGAGCAGCTCGTGATGAAGTTCTGTGGGGTCAAACGTAGCGACATTCTTATGTTTCCGGGGCTTGAAGTAACTGCGGAGCAGGCGGCGGAAGTACGCGGCGCTGTACAGCGTAGGAATTCCGGAGAGCCGCTGCAATATATCCTGGGCGAGTGGGAGTTCTACGGACTGCCGTTTTACGTCGGCGAGGGAGTTCTCATTCCGCGGCAGGATACTGAAACGCTCGTGGAGGCCGCAGTGCGGTTCCTGCGGGAACGCCCGGGAGTCTCCGGAGCAGCCGACCTGTGCGCAGGAAGCGGGTGCGTCGGCATAACACTGGCGAAGCTCACCGGAATTCCGGTGAAGCTGCTTGAATTATCGGAGCAGGCGCTGGGATACCTCCGCAGGAACATCGCGCTCAACGGCGCCGAGGAGCTGTGCGAGGCGATGCACGCCGATGTCCTGTCGGACGATACCGCGGCGGGAATGCCGCAGTTAGATCTGATCGTCACGAATCCGCCGTACCTCACGGCGCAGGATATGCGGGAGCTCCAGCCGGAGGTCACGCACGAGCCGGAAACAGCGCTGTTCGGCGGGGATGACGGTCTGGACTACTACCGCAGAATGGTTCCGCTGTGGGGCGCGAAGCTGAATCCCGGCGGAATGCTGGCGGCGGAGATAGGAATGGGTCAGCACGGCGACGTAACGCGCATTTTTGAGGAAAACGGTCTGCGCGCAGGGTTCGAAAAGGATCTGTGCGGCGTTATAAGAGTAATTTATGGAATAAAACAATAAACGGAGGAACACACAATGGCAGAGAAGAAAAAGGCAGCGCCCCCCAAGCCGGTGGTACGCATAGTAGACCCGGCGGAGCGTGAAAAGGTACTGAAAACTGCGATGGCGCAGCTTGAGAAGAAATTCGGCGAGGGCACGGTAATGTTCATGGGCGAGAACCGCCGCATGGATATCGAGAGCATCTCCACCGGTTCGCTCATGCTCGACCTGGCGCTTGGCATAGGCGGTCTCCCGAGGGGACGTATCATTGAGATATACGGCACCGAGTCCTCCGGTAAGACCACGATTTCGCTCCAGGCGGTGGCGGAGGCTCAGAAGGCGGGCGGCATGGCAGCGTTCATCGACGTTGAGCATGCGCTCGACCCGGTTTACGCAAGAAAGCTCGGCGTTGATATCGACAACCTGCTGGTTTCCCAGCCGGACACCGGCGAGCAGGCTCTGGAGATAATTGAAACTTTGGTGCGCTCCGGCGCTATCGACATCATCGTCCTCGACTCGGTTGCGGCTATGACCACCAAGGCGGAGATAGACGGCGACATGGGCGACGCTCACGTAGGCGTGCAGGCGCGACTGATGTCCCAGGCGATGAGAAAGCTCACCGCTGTAATCAGCAACACCAACACCGTTGCAATATTCATCAACCAGATACGCGAGAAGATCGGCGTAATGTACGGCAACCCCGAGACCACTCCCGGCGGACGCGCGCTGAAGTTCTACTCCTCCGTGCGTATCGAGGTGCGCCGCGGCGAGCCTATCAAGGACGGCGGCGAGATAATCGGCAACCGCACCAAGTGCAAGGTCGTAAAGAACAAGGTTGCGCCTCCCTTCAAGACCGCGGAGTTTGATATACTGTACGGTCAGGGCGTTTCCAAGATGGGCGAGATTGTCGACACCGCAGTTGATTTCGACATCATTAAGAAGAGCGGAAGCTGGTTCAGCTACAACGATATGAAGATAGGCCAGGGTCGTGAAAAGGTGCTGGATTATCTCAAGAATAACCCTGATATCTGCAACGAGATCGAAAAGAAGATACGCGACGAGGTCGCGAAGAACTCCTCGCTGCTTGACAGCCACGACGACGAGGACGAAGCCGGGCGCATAGAGGCAGAGGGCGCAGACAGCGCTGATACCTCCGAAAAGCCCGCAAAGAAGCCCTCCGCAGAAAGCGACGAGGACGATTACGCAGAGTTCTCCCCGGAGGACATCGAATAAGCTATGAAGCGGCTTTCTGACTGGTGTGGGGATAATTTCTCCGGCGGCAGGATAACGGAGCTTTCGGTGTACAAGGGCGATACCTACAAGCTGGAGCTTGAGGGCGGTCAAACCTTTTTCATCAACTGCGCCATCGTTGCGGATTACGACCTGCACGAGGGCGGCGAGATGGACGCGGAGCTGCTGGAAAAGCTCCAGCACGCGGACAAGATGCGCAAGGCGAAGAAACGCGCGCTCTACCTGCTTGGTAGCCGCATGTACAGCTATAATGAGCTGTACAAGAAGCTGCTTCCGACCTACGGCGAGGAAGCTTCACGGGCGGCGGCTGACGCCATGCAGGAGTATGGCTACATCGACGACGCGGACTACGCCGGGAAGCTCGCCGAAAAGCTGATACACGGGAAGCACTACGGCATGAGCAAGACCCGGTGGGAGATGCAGTCCCGGGGGCTTGACAAGAACCTTATCGAGGATATCCTCGCGGAATACACCGACGATGAGATCGACGAGGAGATAATGCGGCTGCTCCGGACAAAATACGCCGAGAAGCTGTCAGACCCGGACGACCGCCGCAGGACTGTCGCGGCTCTTGCCCGGAGGGGATATTCCTACGGAGCGGTGAAGCGCTGCATAGAAGCCGCGCTCGCCGATGAAGAGGATTTCGACCCTGATGAATTTGAAGAATAAACCAGGAGATAATATAATGAGTAAAACAATAAAGGTAGCCATAGTGTCGCTTGGCTGCTCCAAAAATCAGGTGGACGCCGAGCAGATGATGGCGAAGATAGCCGACCGCGGATACGCATTCGTTGCGGAGCCGGGCATGGCTGACATAGTTCTCGTCAACACCTGCGGATTCATTCAGTCCGCAAAGGAAGAGGCGATAGGCTGGATAATGGAGCTTATCGACCTCAAGAACGAGGGCAAGATCAAGCGCATAGTCGTTACTGGCTGTCTCAGTGAGCGCTACCGCGACCAGTTCGCCGAGGAATTTCCGGAGATAGACGCGGTGGTAGGCATCGCGGAGTACGGAAAGATAGCGGATATCATCGACGGCCTGGCTGATTTCGAGAAGCCCTCTCACGAAGAAGGCACTCCCGCGGTATGTTACTTCGGCAGGAAGGAGAGCCACAGCATGGAGGGCAAGCGTATCATTTCTACGCTTCCGCACTATGCGTACCTCCGTATCGCGGACGGCTGCGACAACTGCTGCACCTACTGCGCTATCCCGAAGATACGCGGACGCTTCCGCAGCCGCAGGATGGAGGACATCGTGGAGGAGACGAAGCTTCTCGCGAAGGACGGCGTGAAGGAGATAGTAATAATCGCCCAGGACGTCACCAGATATGGACTTGACCTGTACAATAAGCTGGCTCTGCCGGAGCTTCTGGACAAGCTCTGCGAGATCGAGGGGCTGAAGTGGATACGCTTGCTGTACTGCTATCCCGAGAGAGTCACTGACGAGCTCATCGACTGCATAAAGCGCCAGGACAAGATAGTGAAGTACCTTGATATCCCCATGCAGCACTGCAGCGACGAGATACTCAAGCGCATGAACCGCAAGACCACCGGCGCGGAACTTCGCGCGCTTGTCGCAAAGCTGCGCCGCGAGATTCCCGGTATCACGCTGAGAACCACGTTTATCACCGGCTTCCCTGGCGAGACCGAGGAGCAGTTCAACGAGCTGGGCGAATTCGCCGAGGAGATGAGATTCGAGCGCATGGGCTGCTTCGCTTACTCCGAGGAGGAGGGAACTCCGGCGGCTTCCTTCCCCGACATGGTTGACGAGGAAGTCCGCGAGCACCGCAAGGAGATAATCGAGGAGCAGCAGGACACCCGCGTTGCCGAGATGTACGAATCTATGATAGGCAGCACCGACGAGGTGGTAGTCGAGGGCTACGACAAGTACCTTGCCGAGGGCGGTCTGTACTTCGGCAGAAGCGCGATGTACGCTCCCGAAATCGACGGAATGATCTATTTCAGCGTTCCGAAGGGCGCTGAAAAGCCGCACATCGGCGACTTCGTGAAGGTACGCTTCGATGACGTTATCGACAACAATCTGTTGGGAGAAATGGTATGAATCTTGCAAACAAGCTGACCCTTATGCGGGTGATACTGGTTCCGTTCTTTGTGGCGTTCATGCTTATCGACGCGATCCCGCTGAACTATCTGTGGGCGCTTCTGGTGTTCGCGATAGCGAGCATAACCGATATGCTGGACGGCAAGATTGCCCGGAAATACAACATGATAACCAGCTTCGGAAAGTTCCTTGATCCGCTCGCGGACAAGATACTGGTCGCGGCGGCGCTGGTCTGTTTCGTTCAGCTCGGCTGGTGCAGCGCGTGGGTAACAGCGCTGATACTGGCTCGTGAGTTCGTGGTTTCCGGAGTGCGCCTTGTGGCGGCTTCCAGCGAGAAGAAGGCAGTTATCGCGGCGGGAATGCTCGGAAAGCTCAAGACCGCAATGACTATGGTGGCTATCTGCGTGATACTTTTTATGTGGATCCTGGTGCAGTTTGGCGCGATTTCCCCGGAGGCATTCCCGATACAGATCATCAGCGACGTTCTGATGTACATTGCGGCGGCGCTGACAGTGGCTTCCGGCGTGAAGTACCTGTATGACTACAGGGAGTTCATCGACCCGGCGAAGTAATAGCTGCTCATATATGTAATTCAAAATCCCGGGC
>ENA-OPSJ01000256-OPSJ01000256.1-human-gut-metagenome-genome-assembly--contig:-NODE-256-length-48479-cov-4.349042_pt1 | contig 48479 bp, 8 predicted proteins | sample MGYA00241801_ERZ501893 | MGnify/ENA primary metagenome ERZ501893 (study PRJEB25962, sample SAMEA2042219) | human gut metagenome | biome: human gut; feature: human-associated habitat; material: faeces...
AAAACGATTATCATCATTATAAGCTTTCATATATCCTCCAAATTAACTAAAAATAATATATAATATTTTATAATTTGATATTAGCACTAGTGTTAAAATTTGTCAAATATTTATAAAGTTTTATATTTTCGAAAATTAGCTTCAAAAGTATCACTCTGTTATACTTTTTTACCACTTTTCCTCAAAAAAAGGCCAAAAAGGGCATTTTTACCTAAATAGAGTTAAAAAATAAGCTTAAAATCTTTTTATTTTTTCTTACGATGATTTAACTTAATCCACATAATAAAACCTCTAGCAAAAATACTAGAGGTTTTATTAATTACATTGTTATATTATCTGATGAGCCTTCATCATCGACTTGCTTTTGGGTATTGGCTTTTTCTTGCAAAGTCTCTACTTCTTTAGCTTCACTCAAATTGTTAGCTACCAAATTAGCATGCTTTAAATCTAATTTATCTTCAAAATCCTTGTTAACAATGAACTCATAAACAAATTTATCTTCAAAAGGCTTTGAGAAATAATAACCTTGACCATATTGAATATTATTTTTTTCAAGATATAAAATATGATCATATACCTCAACACCTTCTGCTATTACCATACGATGCATGTGTTCAGCTGAATCTACAAGCATCTCAACAAATTTTTCCTTCATTTTATTATTATTAATATCCTTAAGGAATGATCTATCTAGTTTAATAATATCAATTGGTTCCTTTTCAATTTGAGATAAGGCTGCATAATCAAGCTTAAGACCATCAACACTAATTCTAAAGCCCAAATCTCTAAGTCTTAATAAGTTAAGCTTTACTTGATCCATTTTATCATACATCATATAATCTTCAATTTCCAAAACTATTTTATGAGGATTTGCCTTAGTATTATGAAGTAGCTTTTTTAGTTCCTCTACTAAAGTATCTGACATAAGCTGTTTAGTTGAAATATTATTCGTGTATATCAAATCATTGGCGCCAATGTGAGATTGGATTTCACCCATTTTAGTTACGATTTGCTCTACACCCCATTTAGAGATATAATTAATATCTCCACTAGTTTCAAGCATCTTAATAAATTTATCTGGTGTTAATACACCCTGGGTTGGATGATTCCATCTTAAAAAGGTTTCAAAACCTAAAAGCTTTTTTTGTCTTATATCAATAATTGGTTGATAATAAAGACAAAATTGTCCATCATCAATTGCCGTTCTAATTTCATTGAAATAATCCATATTCGAAGTTTCTTTACTATCAATATCAGATGAGTAAATCATGTAATTATCTCCACCATTACGTTTAACAACGTAATTAGTTAATTCAAGTGATCTTAAAAGGGCCTTATAGGTTGTTCCACAAGTAGGATATAATGCAATTGAAACAGACACAGTTAAATTAACTGGTGTTTGATGGCCATTTTCGTATGTCTGTTTTAACTTCACAATTAAATTAGATACATCTTCCTCAACGGTCGCATAATTAACATCATCCTTAACAAGAACAAATATTTTATCATCATTAAGACGAGAGACAACCGAATGCTCAACCCCACTAGTAATGCGGTATGAAAGCTCCTGCAAAACCTGGTCACATCTTGAAGGACCATATAATTCATTTAACCCTTTAAAGTTATCAATATCAATTTGCATAACATAAAAAGAACCAAATTTACCAACACGAGCAATATAATTATCAACTATTCCTTTCATCTTGGAATTAGGAATCATATCAGCCGTAAGAATATTTTTATCTTCTCGATATCTCGCCTCATTATGAAGCATTAATCTTATTAATAAATAAATCAAACTACCAATAATAAGAATTACGGTAATTGTAATTACAATATTAAACGCATTTGTCGCAAGCATTATATCACTTACCTTTCATATTAATATCTACACCATTTTTAGCCATATCAAGAGCTTTATCAAGTGGGACAGCCTTAGAGATTAACCATCCTTGGAAATAATTAGTCCCTGCTCGCTTTAAAATTTCAGCTTGCCCCTTTGTTTCAACACCTTCCGATATTACGGATAAATTAATTGACTTAGCCATTCCAATAATTCCTTTAATAATAAGTTGTGAAGTCTTATCATTCTCAAGATTTTTAATAAATTCCTTATCTGTTTTTATCGTATCAATTGGAAGCTCCTTAAGATACTGCAAGGATGAATACCCCGTACCAAAGTCATCAAGATGAATTCTAAAGCCGTGATTTCGTAAAATGTTAAGTTTTTCAATAACAACACTAAAGTTTTCCATTAAGAATGTTTCTGTAATTTCAACAGCAATTGAGCCCGGTTTTAGCTTATTCTTTTCAAATTCCTCTAATAAAAATCCAACAAATCCGGCCTGGAAAAGCTGAGCTGGAGAAACATTTATAGATATAGCAATTCCATATGGTTCAAATAATTTAGCATTTTTAAATACATCTTTTACAATAAAGTTACCTATTTCAATAATTAAACCATTCTTCTCAGCAAGTTCAATATACTCCTGAGGAGAGATGTTAATATATTTAGGATTATTCCAACGTATCAATGACTCAAAGCCAGCAATACGATTTTCAAGAACATCATATTGAGGTTGGAAATACATCATAAATTCATTATTTTCTAAGGCCTTAACTAAATCCTCTTGCATTTGCTTACGATGATTAATCATATTTTGAATTGTAGCATTATATTTAATATAATCACGATTAATTGATTTTAAGGCTACATCAAGAGTTACCTTTAATGAATCAATAATATCGTCAAGAGAAATATTTGTTTTAGATACATTTATGACATCATAAGAAGAAAATTTATATTTAACATACAATGTATTATTTTTTATTTCAATTGTTTGATGAAGATTATTAATTAAATCCTCAATCATCTTTCCATTTTCTTCCTTCATATTAGCATTAAGCGTGCAAAGAAACAAATTATTCTCAATTTGATATAGATTGTTTTGCCCGATTGTTTTTTGAATACGACTAGCTACCTCATCAAGAATTGCATTATATGTCGGGGTTCCAAATACACTACTTATTTCTTCATGTTCAACTAAATCAATTAATAAAAATGTAATTACTCTATTTAAACTTTCCTGTTTAATTTTAGTATAATTTGCCACAAGGGAGAAATAATTAGGTAAACCTGTTATAGCATTTTTACTTGTTAACTCCTTTAATCTTTCATTATTTAAATACGCATCGGTTACATCACGACCAACAAGGTAATAAGTATAATTATACTTAAATATTGTAAAATCAATATATCTTTTAGTTTCTTTTCCGTCAAAACAAGCCATGATATTATCTTGTTTTTTTATTAATTCTTTAAATTTTTCATCATTTTCAGTTTTGAAATCAAAAATATTTTTATATGTTTTACCATTTAAATCTGGAATGTTATGATTTATTTCAAAAATACGACCACTTCTTGTCGCACGAATAATAATAGCATCACTGCGTCTTGCAGCACGTCTTGAAATTGATATAAGCTTGTTTTGCTTGTGCAATGCATAAATTGACACCAAAATAATACTTGCCATTCCTAATGCCATAACACCTGACAAAATAAAGCCCATTACTACAACACCTTTAGTTTTTGTTTTATATTCATTCAAATCAAAAAACTGACAAAAATAAAAATCTTTTCCAAAACTTATACCAGATGCAATTTTGGTTTCATCATCAATTCGAACAAAATTGGCAAAATTTTCTTTATTTTCTATTTTGCTTTTCATATTTGTAAAGGTGTCTGAATCATCAGGAGCTACATATGTAAAAAAATGATCATAGCTTAAATCACTATATACATACTCTCCGTTTAAGCCTTTAAATAGATAAAAGCCTTGTTTTGAAACCGGCTCAAAAATACGTTCTAAATCTAATCTTCCTAGCCTGTCATCTATAACAATATACAAATAATATTTATTAACTGCATTAATTGTCTCTATATCCTGCGAGTTTAACAAAGCTGTAGCTACATTACCATAATTAGAATAATCAAATAATCCCATATAATTATCCTTAGGATTTTCGATTAATTCAACATTAGTATAATTACTAGTTTCAAATTCATGCTCATAATAAATTATTCTTTCAGAAACACTTATCAAGTTACTTTTAGTTTCATTAATAGCATCACTATAAGTTAATTCTTTTGCTCGGGTGGTAAAACTTGAAATGTAAAAAATATTAAATGTTACTACCATTAAGAACACTAATGCTGTCAATAATATATATATTTTTGTATCTCTTACACGCATAGTAAAACCTCCACAACAATTTTAGCATATATAAATGAAAAAAGATAGCCTTGCTTGTGCAACTGGCTATCTTAGAAAGACCCTATAGCTTTGCGTCACAGTATTGCTACTGCTTTGCATAAATTATTATACTTTTTCTTGGTAAAATTGTCAATTTTTGAAATAAAAAATTTGTATATTATATTTTAAATATTAAAAAGAAAGCAATCAACTTAAAGTAAAATCACTAATAATTTCATTAAATTCATTACCTTTTTTATTTTGTTATTTCCTTTTTTTCATTCGGCCTTTATTTTTGTTATTTTTTTATTTTGCCATTATACTTATAATGACAATCACAATAAGGACCACCCGATGCAAGTGTATATTGTCTTGAAAATTCGGTATTATTTAATTTAGCCATATCATAATCAAAAGCGCACATGGCAGGAATATATTCTTCAAGATTAAGTTCCTTCATCAAATGACAAATGCCACATGTTTTAAAGGTTGCTGTATATTCATTTAGATTTTCACCATCTTGAATTTCAAATACCCAAGAATAAGGATTAGACTGAAGTTCACTATTTTTAGCCTGATTTTTTAATATCTCCCTGCCTTTTGCTGTATAGGCAGTACTCTTCTTTACTGTTTTCCTTAACATCTTTGTATTCATAGCTTTACTATAATAACTTGTAATTTCTGATACTGTATAATGATTTGTTACTGATAATAAAACTGAAGAAAGCATAGCACAGCTTAAAATATTAAACAGGAATCTATCTCCTTTATCAAACTCTTGAATTGATTCAACAATTTCTTTATAGCGTTTTTTGGCATTCTTCATTACAGTACCTACTTTAGGTTCATGTAATTCTTTCTTAAGCTGTCTTTTAAAACTTCCATTAAATAGCTTCCACATCGTTTTAGGAAAAAATCCATATCTCATATATATTTTGTCGAGTAGATAACAAAACTCAACATCCTCCTCTCATTTTATTTTTTTCAAATATTGAAAAATTGTTATTGCTAACTTGCTATATTATCCATTTAATGCAAGTACATAGTTGATATTTCTACTAAATACATATAATTTCATCTTTCCAAAAGAACAATACTTCATTCTTATTTAAAGTTAGGCTTACAACATGGCATTAATATCAACTATTACAATATCATGCATTAAAACCTCAGTGATTTTTGTTTTATAATTTTTATTATTGTAGAAAATAATCAATCCAAATGCAACTAACATGCAAACTAAAATTACAACAAACAAAAACCAATTGACAATTTTTTTCATTCAAACATCTCCAAGTCATTCCCTAATTATTAATTCATATCCGGTTGTTCGAGAGCCATCCGTTACGTTAATTTTTATACTTTCTTTACCTATTGAAACTTTCATACCTTTCGTATATTCAATTCCATTAACCGTAATAATACCGTCTCCAACACTTTCAAGTTCCAATGAAACTTCAGTTATATCTTTATCAACAATAATATAATAACTAAATTGATTTTTAGAAATATCAACTAAAACCCCATTAACAACAATTTTGCTTAAATATAATTTATCCATATCTGTAAAGTTAAAATTAATAGAATATCTTTTAACTGGTTCATCGCATAAATCGTTACCTATATATGATAATTTTATTTGATATTCACCCTCAAAACTAAAGTCTGAAACTTCATTTCCATTATAATATAATTGAATTCTATAATTATTTACATCAAGAACTTCCTTAGAAGATCCAATAATGCCATTAACCTTAAAGTTATTAACATCAAATGAATCATTATAATGATACTCATCCTTTAAAGATGATTTATCAATTTCAATCGTATCATATTTTTTTAAGTTTAAATCCGAATCATACACAAAGTATAAATCATAAATATAGGCATAACTATCAACAGATGAAATAGTATAAGTACCAGCTTCAAGTTCAAAGCTTACATAGCCAACACCTGAAGTAATACCATATCTTTTTATTACCATTTCACTACTGTCACGAATAGATAATGTATTTGCATCAAGTCTTATAAGCATTACAACTTTAACTGGTCTTGTAACAGCAATAGTTAACCCATCTGTTTTTTCATTTGAGATAGAAGATTTAATTTTAAGAGATGCTTCATAATTCATTTCATTATATGTCAAAGCATTATAATCATATGTGCAATTCTCACCCTTCATATAAACATTAGCATATAAAGACTTAAATAAATCTTTTCCATTTAAAAAATTAACATTTTGATTTTTTTCATAATCAAGAGAATTACTTACCTTATAATGAAATGATGTCATTTCATCATTATATACCATAATCGAAAAACTTGAATTACAATTTTGATATGAAATTTTAACATCATAAACACCATCATGAATAAACGTCTTATTAATATCGCATTTAACATTATAAATATCCGTTAATTCTACATCATATTGTGATACTTTGATTTGAGCACCATTAGGATAAAATGCTGTAACACGTAAATTATTAAGAGTTAATTTTTCATTTAAATTATAAATTGTTTTTACATTAGCTGTATCAAGATTAATTCGTTGTGAGCTGTAATCTAAAACTAAAACCTCATATGTTGTAGAAACTGTTTTGCCATTAAATGTATAGTTTACATTTTGTTCAACAGGCCCTACTTTTGAGGTTGAAATTTTACCAAATTTAGCATCATTTGTTACATTTTTTTCAGTTCCATCGCTAAAAGTGGCTGTAATTATTACAGATGAAGACTTAGAATAACTAAAACCTTGATAAACTGTTTCATTATTAATGCCTGAAGCTTCGATATTTAACAATTCGATGCTAGATGTTGTTGAAGCTGTTTTAGAGCAACTAATGATAAAAAATAAGCTAAAAATTACTGTTGTAAAGGAAATAAGTTTCTTAATTATTTTCATTGATTTTACCCTCTACTTTTTTTATATAATAATTTTTTAAAGCATATTCTTTAAATTTATCGTTTGATATTTGTTCTAACGAAGAAAAATCCTTATCCTTTGATGCAACATAATGAACATTCTCATTATCATCTAATACAAATGTTACGTTCTTACAGCCAAAAAATGCGTTATAACCAATTATTTCTACACTACTTAAATCAATACTTATTAATGAACTGCATCCATAAAAGCATGAATCAGGGATTGAATTGATTGATTGTGGTATATTAATTGAATTTAAGCTAATGCAATTACTAAATGTGGCAACTCCTAGTTTTGCAATATTTTGATTTAAGGTTACCGTTTCTAATGATCTACAACCATCAAAGGTGTGTGAGCCAATACTTTGAAGTGCAATTGGAAATGCAAGCGTACTAAGCTTAGTACAATCTCTAAATGCATCATCTTGAATACTTGTTAATGTGCTAGGCAAATTAATTTTTTCTAATGATGTACATTCTAAAAATGCTTGAAATTCAATATTTTCAACATTTCCTAATACAAACTCTTTTACACTGCTACAGCCTTTAAATGTACTATTTTTTATTACAGTAATATTTTGAGGAAGCGTAACCGTTCCTATGATTTTATTACAATTAATAAATGCGCCTTCTTCGATAGTCGTTACAGATGATGGAATTATTAAAGAGGTAAATTGACAATTATAAAAAGCGTTATATCCTATAACCTGAAGACCATCATTTAATGTAATATTAGTTAAGCTTGTACAATTCCAAAAAGCATCCTTTTCAATGGTTGTTACCGTGCTTGGTAAAGAAAGCTTTATTAAAGATGATTCTAAAAAAGCATCAACACCAATTGTTACCAAGCCCTCATTAAAATTAACTGCTTGAAGTTTAGAATATTTAAAGGCGTTTGCGCCGATTCCTACAATGGAGGTAGGAAGAGTCAATTCACCATCTAAGGCTGAATCAACATAAGTAATAACATTCTCTTCAACAACAATTTTATTTTTATCACTATCAGTATCAGACTTTTCATTTAAAAGTTCATCCCAGCTCAATTTAGCACCATTTGCATTAACCAAACTTCCTGATGTAATTTTATTATTATCTTTTGCTTTATTGAATTTTATTGGTAAAAAAACAGCAAGGAAAGCAGCAGTAGCTACTAAAACACTAGCTGATATATATAAAAATTTCTTATTCACGTAACATCGCCTCTTTTTTGCTAAAATTATCAATATCCTATTACACATTATAACACTAAATAAAAATATTAGCAAATTTCGGCATTTTAATGCTTATAAGCAAAAAAAGAGGTATTCTTTAATTAAAACAGTATTATTAAATACCTCTATATTCTTTATTACATATTATTTACTTCTTCAACTAGTAAGCCAGTACATCAGCTATTTCCTTATCCTTCATTACGAATTTCAAGCAGTGGCATTTATCAACACCAACTCTTGATTTTTAAATTTTTGATAAAATTCAATAAAATTTGTATATTATAACTTTTTTCATTTTCTTCTATGAAGCATTTTTGTAAATGAAAAAGGTTGTGAAATTCTACTTTAAAAGCAGTTTTCACAACCATATTTTAAATTACTTTTTTTGATCCTTTTTAAAGAATTTATACTTAGTCGCATAATCTATAGGTTTATAATTTAAATTTTCCTCACAGTTATGCATTACCATTAAATCAGCAATAAGCTTTTTAGCTCGTTTAACTGAAAGTGGTGATTTAAGTAGCATATAGAATGGCGTTCTAGCATGAGCACGCTTGTTTGATAAATCCTTATGTGGAATTTTGGCATATTCCGCATTATTAGGATCAAGTCCAAGATATAATCTTACCCTTGATTTAGTAAAATTAATCTTTGCAATTTGATTTCGACCCTTATATAAAACATCACAAGAATTTGTAAGCTTATTAGTTACACCATTATATTTCATAAATTCATTCTTTACGATGTTATATATTTGCTTAACCTCAGGCGAAAGCTTTTTAACCTTATCAACAAAGGTTTTTCTTTCAGCATTTTGAAGCTTATAGAACCTTAAACCTTTGACAAGCTCATCAAATCCACCTTGAAGTTCTTCCTTAGCATGACTCATCCAATCCTCTTGGAATCTATCCTGATAATTTTTAACTAAGGCTTCGATTTGCTCAAGAGTTAATTCAGACTTTTCTACTGGCTCTTCATTTTCAGAATTTGTATCATCATCTGCATCGTTATCAGCATCCTCATCTGTATCGTTATCATCATCAACAGGAAGGGCATCAACATCAAGTGTTAAAGCCTTATCAGCCTCTTCTTGCTCACGCTCTTGTTCAGCCTCATCAGCTTCCTCTTCTTCACCCTTAGTTTGGATATCTCTTAGCATAGCCTCAAGTTCCTCACGCTCTTTACGTTCAGCATCAAGACGATCCTGAAGTGATTGATTTTGAGCCTTCATTTCATCCATAGCACTATCAACCTGTTCCTTTTGCTTCTTTGATAATTTCTCAATTAAAGCATCAACATCTATATTTTGTTGAGGTTGTTGCTGCTGAGGATATGGGTATGGATAAGGATATGGTGCATATGGAGGATATGGGTATGGATATCCCATAGGACCATTATTATTTTGTTGATTTTTTAAATCGCGTATTTGTTGTTGTAAATCATCATAATCTCTTCTATCGCGATAAGAATCACGCTCTCTATCTCTTTCACGTTCTCTTTCGCGACGATCTCGTTCGCGTTCACGCTCAAGTTCATCAAGTTGTTCCTTAAGTCGTTTAACTCTATCATCCTCACGATTATCAATCAATTGAGTTTCAAGCTCGACAGGCTTATTCTTAGCTTGCATTTCTTGTGTCTTTTTAATAAATTCAAGCTGCTGTTGCATAAGCTCTATATCTCGTTTATGAGTCAACTCACGCTGTTCTTGTAGTTGTTGTTCAAACTTCCTTTGCATTTCAGACATTTGAGCTTTCAATGAATCTAGAGCTTCATTTTGGGTATTTGTAGTGACATTGATTGTTGTATGATTATTAGTATCTGTATCAGTAGCATCTACGCCCTTCTTTTCTACTTCAACCGTTTGCACAATAACCTGTGGCTTTATTTTATCACTATCAACTGGATAATTGAATGGGAAAATAGTATCAAGGAACTGTTCGAACTTAACTTCAGGAATAGGCTTTGAGAAATAATAGCCTTGTAATAAAACCTGACGATTAACAGTTGCAAGATAGTCAAGACATGTTAAAGTTTCAATTCCTTCAAGGCAAATCTTACAACCAACTGATGATAATAGATTAATAATATTTTTGGCAATATTTTTCTCCTTGTCTGTAGCTAAGCTATTTTCAAAGAAGAATTTATCAACCTTAATAGTATCAAAACGATTTTCTGTAAGTAATGATAATGAAGAATAATCTTTCCCAAAATCATCCATAGCAATTCTAAAGCCCGCTTGACGTAATCTTAAAATTGAAGCTGTAAATGCTTGATTTGTTGATACAAATTCACTTTCCGTAATTTCAATTTCAATACTTGAAGGATTAACACCATACTTTGTGGTGATTTCAAGAAGTTGATCTATTTTTCTTAAACTATTTAATGTGAGTTTTGAAAAATTAGTTGACACGACAATGTCATGGCCGGTGTTTTTTGCATTTTGAAGAATTATACATGCTGCTTCAAACATTTTTAAATCAATTTGACGAATATATCCATTTGATTCAAACAAAGGAACAAATTCATCAGGGAAATATTTGATTGAACCATCATCATTAATCCAACGAACTAATACTTCTCCACCAACAACTTTACCAGTTTTAAAATCAACCTTAGGTTGAACATAAGGAATAATACATCCTTCTTCCATCGCACTTTCTTTAGAAGCATTGATTTCTTCTAACTTATTTACCTTATCAAGAACGTCTTGCGAATAGTAATAAATATTACCATCCTTAACAACTGCATATTTAAGTGTTTGAATTGCAAGAGCAACCTCATCCTTAGGATTTTCAAGAGGAACCGCTTCATATACAGCACATGTTACATCAAAGGTATAATAGCCATAATTAGGAAATTCTATTTCATTTAAACGTTCAATACATTTTAAAATGAATTCCTTTACCTCTTCTCGATTTCTATCAGTTACAATTAAACCAAATTTAGAAAAGTCAATACGAGTTACAAATTCTTGTTTTTTTAGACCTTCTGTAAATACATCAGAAATTGTACGCATTAAAAGTCTTTGATTTTTATAGCCCACGTAGACCCCACCAAGGTTATCTAGCGAAAAGATAACAATAGCTGGGGAAACTTGACGAGAGTTCTTTAGTATTTTTTTCTTGCGTTTGCGCAATAATGTAACAAAACCTTCGTGGTTATGCTTAGCACTTTCAGCATCCATTAGCCTTGATGATCTTACTTGTATGATATAGTTTTGTCTAAAAGCCATTGCAGCAACAAGTAAGACTATTAATAAGGCTACAAGGACGACCACTAAAACTGTTACTTCGAAGCTTCCTATTTGAAACAACACTTTATCTAACATTATAGTAATCCTCCTTTAACTTATTTATTCGCTGCTTTTTCTTTCTTATCTGACTTCTTGTCAGCCTTTCTAGTAATCTTTCCATACTTATCCTTATTAACAGAAATTAAAATCATAATCAAAATAATTAAGACAATAATTAATAAGATAATAAGTGGGAAGAATGTCCAGAAGTCTGCATTATTATGGTTACTTGTAGATTCAACATGGAAAATAACTTGTTTTGTAATTCCATCTTTAGTTGCAATTTCAATAATTACATCATCAGGATTATTTTCAATGTTTGTTTTATAAGTAATTTCTAGTTCTTGTTCAGCATTATCGCCTGTAGCATTTAAAGCTTCAATATATGATAAGAAATCAACTTCAGATGTCTTCTTCTTACCAATGTTAATATTATATTCAAGCTTGTCTACTACTTTTTCAAGAGTATATCCATCAGATTCAATTTGATCTTCAAGAACATTATAAGCAATGTCATCACGTTCTACTTCAATAACATATGCCTTTTGATGAATTCCATCTGGTGCAGTAACAAGAATTACTACTTGATTCTTACCGATATGAAGATTATCTGCACCTAATACAGTAACAACTGGAGAATCATAAAATTCATTACCATGAACTACAGTGTCATACTTAACATCTAATAAGCCAACTTTACCATTTACATTATAAACTCCATAGTAAATCTTATCAGAATTAAATACGTCTGAAATCTTTTTAGCATTTTCATCCTTTAATTCAAGTCGATCAGAACCATCCATAAGATTGCTCTTATCAGCACCAACTTGGAATACTTTTAGCCAATCAAGAGAAGCATTCATAGTTTCTTCTGGAAGACGATAAATATGAAGCTCATATTCGGTTGTAGTACCATGCACACTTGTAATCTTAACTGTAAACTTATTATCTCCTACAAGAAGATTCTTTGTTCCTGTACCTAAAATTACATCGCTAACACTTGATGAATATGCATATATATCAGCAGTCTCTTTTGTATATGGAACTCTTACAAAATACTTTGTTGTATTTGGTTCAAATGTAGTTACTTTCTTTGTATCATAATCTAATAATGCCTCACCAGTTACACCTAAATCCATTAATGTTGGATTTGCATAGTCACGATTTACAATAATAGTATAAGTTTGTTGATCTCCATTTTGTGCAATTACAGTTACATTAAATACATTTTGACCTTCTACTAATGATAGACGACCTAAATGACTATTAGATGCAATTGTTGCAGTTGGATCACTTACAATTGCAGCAATATCAACAGTTGTAACACTATTAGGTCTGCTAATCGTAAATGTCGGATTGTTTGGTGTAGTAGATGTAATTTGCTCATCGCCATCAACTGTTAAACTCTTTAAAGAATTATCAACATTTGGTTCTTCAAACTTAATAGTGATTGTATATTCCAATCCTTTAATACCACTATCACTTATAGCATAAACCTTATGAGTAATAGTTGTACCATACATAGTTGATGCAATTTGGAACTGACGAGATGCGGTTTGGACATCATTGCTTCCAGTACCATCAGTAATATAAAGCTTTGCATATGAGCCTTGTAGAATTTGTGCATTAATCGTATATGATTTAGCACCATATGGCATTGTAATTGTATAAGGTAATTGTGTTTGATCAAATTGTTGAACATTATTTGCAGCATTTCCTTGTTGTGCAATATAATATGCATTATTTGAATCTAATACCTCAATTAAAATAATTCCATTATCGTCAGATGCATTAATAGGGCCACGTGAAATTTCTAATACATAATTTTGAGGTGTACCATCTTCAGCAACACAACTTAGAACAATTTGATAATTATATCCATTTGATGTATTTCCACCTAAAGTAAATGAATTAGTATATGGATTAGAAGATGAACCATTAATCTTAGTTGTACTCTTTGTTGGAGTTGCTTCTACATTAATTGAAGTAGCATTTCCAACATTTGGAATATTAAATGTTCCTTCAGGTGTTCTCGTTGCAAAAATAGTTTGAGCTACACCATCAATAGTTACAACAAGCTTTGATAATGTTGCATCATTATCTAGCGCTTGACGCTCAATTTCAATCTTATAAGCATCACTTGCATCTGCTTGATTTTGACCATAAGCAACATAATATTCACTTAGCAATCTAACATCAACAGTATACTTATTAGGAGATACAGTGTTAGAAAGGTCAATTGTATAATCATATGTAGTTTGTCCATAAGAATCATTCTTAGCAACGCCTCCAATTTCAACAGTTGAATATTGAGGCTTAGTAATTCTTAATGTTAATACATTTGTTGAATTTTTAGCTGTGAATGGATATTGAGGAGTATTTGCATTAAATACTAATGAATTATTATTAATATCAACATATGTTTGATTATTTTCAAATAATTCTAGATTTGCAACATCCTTATCCTTATTAGCAGCAACTAAAACAAACTTGTAAATATTTGGAGCTACTGTTGCATCTTCAGCATTTACCATAACGGTTACAGTAACAGCCTTACCAGCACTTAGCATTACACGATATGAACTATTATCATTTGTAAGTACAGTTAATGTTGTATCAGTACTTGTAACAGTAATTGACTTACCATTATAAGTTATATTAGTTAAATCAACATAAGACTGATTTCTACCATATTCTAGCACATACTCACCAGGAGCATATGGTGTATTACCATTATCCGGAACTGGATCTCCATTAGCACTAATTGATAATAAATCACGATCAGTACCAGGAAGAGCCTTTTTGAACTCAATTGTATAAGTTCTTGTACCAGCTGCAAGAGGATTTGCAGGTGTTGCATTTGAATAATTTTGAGAAACAACCAATTTAACAGTTATGTCATTTGTTGTGTTAATAACTGCTTCTAATGCAGAATTAAATGTATTAGAAATAGATGATGAACCAAGATAGTATCTAATATTTAACTTAGAAGTATCAATTGTATTAGAAATTGCATACTTTAAAATTGTAGAATTTACTGAATAAGGAACATTTACAACATAATTAAATGTTGATTGTTGATATATTGGATCTAATCCATATGATTTTGAAGTATCAGTAGCATCATAAACTTCAATATTATCTAAATCAGGATTTTCATCAACCCAAATATTTGTTGTATAAGTTGAATCATCACCATTTGGAGCTGTAATTGTAATTGTAACTTCATTATTTCCAGGCTTCAAACCAGAAACAATTCCTTGTGATGAATCAGTTCCGTTAGGTGTAAACGTTAAATTTGAACCATTTGGAGTTGTAATAGTTACTGTAGCATTTGAATCAGCTGGTGTTACATTAATTGGAACATCAGTTGTACCAGGTTTAGCTTCTATTAACTTATTATCAGTTCCCGGAATATCACTAATTACAACATCTGGGTCCGTTGAAGTAATATTATCAAGACCAGAATTATCAGAGGTTATTGGAACAATGACCTTAATATAATACTTTGTTCCATCAGTTTGATTTTCAGCTGTTGCATAAACCTCAAGTAAATATTCTAATGCTTGAGTTGTACTTGTTGAAACATCAAGATTATAGCTTCCATTAGTCAAAGATACAGATTGGAATGATGAATCAGTAGGTGATTTAACATTTAATTTTGGACTAGCTTTAGAACCTGCTGGTAAAGCAACATTAATAGTTGTTTTTGTATCGCCAACATCTAATGTAATAATTTCTGGATTGGTTTGATTTGTAGCAGTTGGAACTTGATTATAATATTGACCATGCTTTGAACCGCTAATACTAACATTTCCTATATCATTATTAGCATCTAATGTCGCGCTTCCTTTTATCACATTGACAGTATAAGTCTTATTACTTCCCTTCTCTGGTGCACACATAATACTAAATGTTTCAGTATTTTGACTAGCTAATGTAAGAGAGCGAGTATATGTTAGTTTATCTTTTGATAAATCATCAGGAAAATAAACACTAGATTTAGCAGACATTTTTGTAACATTGACAGTTATTATCATGGAAGTTTGAGTATAATTACTAATATTTTGAATTATTATATTATCACTATCAGGACTAAATAATATTTCTTTAGCTGGAATTGGAACTCCACCAATAGTAGCTGCAAATGTTGCTAAACGATTTTCAGTATCTCCAGTATTAAGTGTTAGATCAAATGCATAAACATCAGTTGGAACAACATTTTGTCCGCCAGTCTTTAAATACTCAAGCTCACTTATAACACCAAATGAATACTTATTTGAGCCCTCAATTAATGTAAGCTGATTATTAACCTGTGTAGTAACTGGTCTCCAAATATTTCCAGACTTATAATATATTCTAGCAGCTGATGATTGTAATAATAGCTGGAAGAAAATTTCTCTATTTGCATAATTAATTGTCGCAACTACATTGGTATCACCATTAGCATAGTTAAATACTTGACTACCATTTTCATCCTTTAAATCTTGTGGATTAGACCCAACAACATTATTTATAATATTTGAAGCAACAGCATCAAGTAAGCTGAAATCTCTAATTGTCTTATCTTCATCTGCAGTATAAACAGTAATTGTATATTTTACAACAACAAGTCCATCTTCAGATGTAGCAGTTACTACGATTGTTTCCTTCTTTTGAGATGATAGCTTATTATCTTGAGAAATATTTAATTTTGCATTACCAATACCTGAAATTAAATTTGCAGTTACGGTAGCAGTTGAACCATAATTACTTCCGGCACCAAGATTTAATGTATACTCTAAATTTTGAGATGATGTATATAATTGACTTGCAAAGGCATTACCATTTGTATCATATACATCTTGTCCATTAACCTTTAAATTTTGAAGACCAACTGAACCATTAGCAGGTAAACGGTTAATTACAATTGTATAAGCATCAGACCACTTTTCATCCTCAGAGTAAACATAATAATTATAAGTTTTTGATGGACTACTTGTAGTAAATGTACTCATCGTAATATTAACTATTTTTGATGTGGTTGTTGATTTAGCACCATATACTTTTGCACCAAGTGCAGTTGCATTTGCGGTAACAGTTAGTGAATTAACACTATAAGGAATATCATAAGTAAGTGTTAATGGAGCCGCAGTTCCTGGAGTAAATATTCCAGATGTAGGTGTAAGTATATTTGAGCCATCACTTACCTCAAATTGATTTAAAGTTCTATCAGTACTTCTTGTATCTGCAACATAATATTCAATGTAGTATTCTGCAGCTTGACCAGATTGAGGAGTTACAGTTATCTTAACCTTAACAGCTTGATTCTTTGTAGTAATATTATGAGTATGAGAAGCTGTATTACCATATGTTTGAGTTTCAATTGTTAGCTTAGCATGTTGGCTTGTAGCTGTAACTACAAAACGTAATATAGCTGAATTATATGGTAAGTTACTATTTATTGTATATGTATCACCGGTCCAAGTACCTGCTCTTACTACATTATTATTTGTAACATCATAAACAGTTACACTTGCGATTGAATTATCAGTATCTGCAGCCTCTCTTTCAACAGTAACATTATAAATAGCAAAATCATGTGTTACCTTATCAGTAACTCTATACTTAATACTTCCTTGATTTGTTGTACCATCGATTGCAACAGGTGTTCCTGTTGAACTTGTAATTGTATTCCATGTGCCAGTTGAAGCATCATAATATTCAAGGGTTGAGCTACTAGGTGTAGTCAGTGGTGCTTTAACTGAAACAGATGTAATAGTATTTCCACGGCTATCAAGATACGGAACTTTAACCACATAATCTTTACCATTGTCTGAGTTTAAGGTAGATGAATCTAACGTACCTGTTGTTGATGTACCTGTAACAGATGTTGTAGGATCATTTAATCCCGTATTAGCAGTTATCGTCTTATACACAAATTTGTAAGTAGCTTTTACATTAGAATCACTTGAAAGTAATACAATTATTAAATCAGTTGTACCAATTTGTACGGTTGTATTAGCATAAGCTGTACCATTATATGTTGAAGATACGCAATCAGCTGTATAATTAACTAAATAATGAGCTACATTTGGTGATACCCATAAATAATAAGTTCCTTCTGCTAAATCAACAAAATTAGTAACAGGGTTTGAACTTGAATTTGCACTACCCTTAGTGATAATTGGGTCAACTAGACCATCATCCTTGGTAAATGTTATATTGGTAATAATAGGCTTTCTTTGAACATTTACAGTATATGCTTGGCTTGTAGAACCATCCTGTGCAATTACAGTAAATGTAACTGTTGAGAATGAGCCTCGATTTGTCGGATCAAGAATTAAAGAGTAAGTTCCATTTGACAATGAACTATAAGTTGCACCACTTAACGTTGATAAATCAATCTTTCCTTTTCCACTATCAACAGTAACATTAATTGTTGTACTTGAAGAAGCAGTTGCAGGAAGAGTGAAGTTAGTAGATGTTGTTGTAGCAGAAAGTGTTGCAGTTGAAGGAGTTGCCCCGCTAATTGCAACAACAGTGCCTACCTCATGACTAACAGTTCTTTCAATTGTTACATCATATTCCTTTGAATTATGAGAAGAATTATCTTCTACTTTAATCTTAACACTAGCATTATTAGTTGAAGTATTAATTGAAACAGGGAAATATCCAACTGTTGGCACTTGTGTCCAGTTTGCACCACCATCTGTACTATAATAAACAGTACTTAAGGTTGGGTCTGTAGCAGTTGGTGAAACGTCAACACTTGTAATAGCATTACCATTTGAATCACTATATGGGAATGTAAGCTTAAATCCAGTACTTGCATTTCCTGATAGTTGACCAATATTAGAAGCATTTGTAACACGACCAGATACTGTTTTTAAACTAGTGTGATCAACCATTGTCTTTACAGTAAATGTATATACCTCTGTTTTATTTGCATCACTTGAATTTAAGTTGATAGTAAATGTATTAGCATTTATTGTTGTAGATGCTACAGAAACAGGGTCATTGTAAGTACTTCCATTAAATAATGCGCTTAATGCATCTGCAGTAAAGCTTACATTAAACTTTGTTATCCCAGTTGGAATCCATACATAATAATTTCCTTTAGGAAGTCCTGTACTTGGGATGGTTACAACAGAATCAGTTTGACTTGATGAACCAGATGTCAAAATTGGATTTACTCCAGTTGAACCAACCTTAGTAAATTGAATATTTGTGATAATAGGTAATCTTTGAATGTTAATAGTATATGATTTTTTTGTTGTTCCATTTTGAGCAACTGCATCAAAGGTTACTACATCATATTTACCTCTTACCGAAGAATTTAAAACTAATGTATATTCTCCATTATTTACACCATTATTAGTTACATTTGAGGATAAATTACTAATTTCTCCATTGCCAGCATCAACTTTAATTTTAATTGTTGTACTTGAAGAAGCTGTTGCAGGGAAAGTAAAGTTTAAAGATAAAGTTGAACTATTTAATGTGCCAGTTTGTGAAGTACCATTTGTAACAGTTACAGAAGCATCTGTATTATCTCTTACAGTTCTTTCTACATTAACCGTGTAAATCTTAGTTGCACTAGTCGAATTATCTTTTACTTTAAAATATACAGTTGTTGTATTTCCACTAGCAAAGCTAACTGGTGCTACACTACCAGAAGTCCAGTTTGATTGATTAAAACTATATTCAACTGAGCTTAAAGAAGGTGTAGTAAGCGTAGCATTAATGTTTGCTGAAGTAATTACATGTCCATTTGCATCTTTATAAGGGAATGTAGCTTTATATTCTGTAGCTGATGTCGATGTGACTGTTGCTGTTGTAGAACTTCCTGCTACAGTACCTGTAACATTTTGTAGTCCAACATTATCAGCAATCGTCATATAGTTAAATACATAGTCTTCAGTAGCATTATTTGAACCGTCATAGCCTAAGCTAATTGTAAAGTTTTGAGCATTAACTGTGAAAGTATTTCCAGTTTGATTACCACCATTATTAATATTATAAGATGAGCTTTTTGCATCACATGTATAGTTTACGTTAAATGATTGTAAAGAAGCTGAACCCCAAACATAATATGTACCCTTAGGTAATTCATTAAATGAACTTACAACTCCAGTTGTTGAACTTGATGAGCTTGTAGTAATAATAGGATTTGCAAAACCACCATTACTTGTAAATGTCATTCCTGTAATAATAGGCATTCTTTGTACATTTATTGTATATGTTTTTGAATTATTTTTCGATTCGGAAATAACCTTAAACGATACAGTTGAAAAAATACCTCTTTGCGTATTACTACATGTGAATGAATATCCATCAGATGTTGGGGTAGGACTGTCGAGAGTAATACCACTACTACTACTTATAGTACTTGTATCAATACTTCCTTTTCCATTATCTACTTTAACTTTAAAGGTTGTAGATGTACTTGCGGTAGCATCAAAATTAATATTTGCAGTTGTATTTGATTCTGTTAAGTTTGCAGTCTTAGTTGTAGAATCATTTGTAGCTGTAACAGTTGTATCTACATTATCACTTAAAGCTGCACCACCTAATGATGCGTTAAACAATCCAGTTGTAGGACCATTTAAAACACGATTTTCGCCAATTGTTACTCCATTGTCCGTTACACGCATAGAATAGCAATTAGCATCAAAAGATGTTACACCAGCATTTAATTCTACATACGCTTTAAACGCAACATATGTTCCTGCTGGTGCATCAGCTGAGGCAGTTGCAGGTTTTGCCAGTGAAAACAACATATAATTTTTATCTAATTTATATGTGTTAATCGCCATTGAATTGGTCGAATAATAATACTTAGAAGCATCACCTTCAATATATTGTGAGTTTGCTGTTCTACCATATAAACCAGCCATTCCGGCCCAACCAACCATAGGTCCCGTCATCATATTCATAGCAAAGGTTTGATTCCCAGTTTTAGAGAGTAAATTTGCATAATCCGTACTAACATCGTTTCCTAAAAATAATGATACATTATTAACCTGTGATGCACCAAAATTCCAACGCATTTCAAATCCTTGTACTGATGAACTAGTTGTATTAACAATAACTGTTATGTAGAACTTCCCTGATGTAGGAACACTCGTTATACAATTACTATAATTTTCACTTATGAAAATATCCTCAGTATAACATACTCTAACATTAGTGTTAGTACCTGGAATATTTATATTTTGATTAATATTTGATCCAGCAGCATTAACCGTTTTATCTATCTTTGATGTACTAATAATTGAATTTAAACCAAATATAGAAAAAATCATCAAGAAGAATAATATAATTTTTTTCTTTATATTCTTAATCATATTATATTCACTCCTTTCATAATATGAATAAAATTTAATTTACTTTTCGAGTGACTATAATTAAATAATAGCCACCCGAAAACTATTAGGATGAAATGGGATAATGCGCATTATGTAGTTCATCTTCCAAATAATATTCAGACAAGTCATCCATATTTTTAATAAATGAATTAATTGTCAATACATTTGAAGTTTCAATATAAGCTAAAGTTCCACTTAATCCTGCCAAATATTTAGCAGAACTTAACATTTGTTGATCCAAATCATCATTAGTTCTAATATTTGTATTAATAGCAACTACGTCAGCAGTCTCTATTATTCCATTTCCATCCAAATCACCAACTACAACAATTTCTACGCAATCAATTAAAAGTCTTGATACGCTATCATCGCTGTCATATAAGGAAATATATGATCCAGTTCCAATATAATCCGTTGATGCGGTTGATAAATCAGTACCATTTGCTCCATCAAATATTACATTTCCATTGGAATCACAAACAACAATGTGTTTTAAATTATTTACAAAGTTATTCGTTAATAAATCAGAAACAGTCTTTCTTTGAGGTAAATGGCTTAATTTATAAATTGAATTCTTTCTTTCTGCTACAGTCTTAGAAGCTAAGGCTGTATATCTATCGTCATTTGAAACATCATATGTATAAGTTAACGTATTTAAACTAAAGTCTTGTTCATAGCTTACAAACTTAACTGTAGATGAATTAGTTAACTGTAAATATGTAGGTTCTGGAGTTTTAATTTCAAATGTGAATGCAGGGTTGAAAGCAGGTGTTGTAGTAGGCATCTTATTTTGATTCATATAATCAGGATTACTTGCATTTGATTCCATTACAGATTTATAAGTTGAGTAATCACCAAATTCAAAACTAATAGGATATGAAGCCTTGCTCTTAACAACATAGTAAGCATTCTCGGTAGGATTTGATGTTGTAGGTCTCATATTGTTACCATAGAATATATCAAATGCTCCAGAAGAATAGTCAAGAACTATATCAGTTTGAGAGCCAACTAATCCTCCCCTAATTGTTACAATTGTTTTTTGATCAGCACTTGTCTGGTCATATTCAGTTTTTGCTGCAGAACCGTCAGCATTTTTAGCTAACAACAAGCTACTAGATGTCGGATTAGTAAGCTTAATGTCGTTAACATAATCTGTTATTTCAAGAGGATCTAACTGAACCATAATTTTGCAATCAGCTGTATCGCCATTTGTATTCCATGCATAATTTTGATTATCCTTTAATACTGCATCGACCTCAAATTCTGGTGTCTTTACAATTTCTTTAAGAATAAAGTCAAATTGACAAGATGGATTAGTATCAAATGTCTGCCAAGTACTATCGTAGATTGTCTTAATCACGAACTTAGTATTTGCCACAGTTAATAATGAAATTGGTTCAACCTCATAGTAATATACTTTAGTTGTAGAATCACTATATAAGTAAGTTACTGTAAAGTATAATTTTAAGTTTCCACTATACTTAAATGGTGTATTAGCTGTTTGAGCAGTTGGATCATATTGCTTAAGCTCAAATCTAATTCCTTCAAATTTAGAATTGTTATCTGGATTATCAGGATTATTTTTGTTATCTGGCTTTGTTGGATTATTATCATCATTACCATCGCCACTATTTGGATGATCTCCACCATCTGGGAAGGTTGGATTAGAATTTGATCCTCCACCGATATCCGTAGATTTAATAATCTCGAAATCGCATTCATTATTGATTAAAACATAATTTTGATCATAATTAGCTTGCGATAATCCATTTACAATTCCAGGGCCTATACCTGCTTGAATTTGAGCAATTGCCTTTTGAACACCAACATTAATACAATTATAGCCTTGTGCTGGTGTTACAACCAGTGGAATTATTTCAAGATGTCCTTGTGCATCATTTAGAATTCCATATACTCGTCCAAGTGGAAGATTTACGCTACCAGTATAATTGTTTCTATGAGTTACAATTCCTGTTACACTATCCTTTATCCACTTTTCTGAAGCCCAATAAACCTTTGCTGATCTCTTTCTAATTTCAAAAGGCTGCTTCAATGATTCATACTTATCATAACCATTATTTGTATCAGCATCTAAGCATAATGTTATTGCATATTTACCAGCATTAACTGGTGCATATGGTTTACCATTAGAATCTAATAATTCTTGGTAAGTTGCTCCATCATCTAATAGCTCATAATATCTTATGTATGGCACTCTAGTATCTCCCGCAATACTAGATGTCATTTGAATATCATTAAATGTATATTGTGAACCATTATATATCATATCCTCAGGATTTGCCTTAAATGAACCCCAGTCAGTAACAATAATCTTTGATGGAATAGAAGTTATTGTTATTGTTCTAGTATCCTGGAATATATTATAGTTAGGTAATTCAATCTTAATATAGATAGTTAAACTACCAAAACTACATCCAATTGGAACATTACTCCAAGATGATGGTGGAGCACCATGTCCTAGAGGATCCTTTGAATATTGAATATAATTATCATAATCAGCGCTTTGTGTAATTCCAGATACAATAGGATAATTATACCAAGTATGAGTTATGAAATATTCTTGGCCAGTATAGATATGAGTTACATCAAAGAATTCAATATCTAAATCAGCCTTATCAATAGTAATTGTTGTTTCAATACTTATATTATAGTTATTTGAAAGAATAATTGAATTAGTATCTCCTTCTACATAGAAACCATATCCACTCTTCCAAACAAGATCAGTTAAGGTTGAACCAACAATACCACCATAATAATGACCACTATTTACAGATTTTGTTAAAATAGTACCTCTAAAAGCTTGTCCATTTACAAGACCAGATTCCTCAATTCCAGGAACCTTTTCAAATGTTGCATCTAGAAGTCTTCCTTGTTCTGAAGCAGATGATGCAAGCAATGCACTCCAAGCATTTCCATCATAAGTTTTAACCTTATTTGGAATCTTAATTACTAAATCACGAGGCTTAATTGCAAAATAAATTGGATCTGTCGCCGTATTATTGTAATTATCTCCTGAATCAAATTCTAGAGAAATAATCAAATAGTACTCACCAACATTTGTTCTATTTTGAAGAACACTATTACATTCTGCATATTGATTACCTTGTTTTACGTAATATGTATAAGTAAGCTTGCTATCTAGGTTATCTCCACCATATGATAAATAATCAATATTTGTTGGATTAGGAGTTACTTTTCCATCGTAAATCTTATTTAAATCAATACTTGGAGGAGTAATTCTAGTATCTGCCTTATCAATCTTAACCGTAAATTCATCATAATCAGATGCTGCTTGATCAAGACCTAAGAACTTCCATTCACCATTTGTATATGTTGTGGATTTTACTGCAACATAAATATGAATAGGATTTGAAGTGTAATTCTTAAATTTAGGAATAGTTGTAGAATATTCTGAAATATCATTAGTAGCTTTTGCTGAATATCTTATTTCAGCATTATCATCACCACTAAATGTAAATGTTATTGTATGATAATCACCATCATAAATTCCTTCATATTTAGAAACAACATATGGCACAGTATCATATGCAACATTTAAATTAAGATCAAGTCTAATATCATAATTGTCAAGATTTTCTGCAATACTATTCTTTACTAATAATGGTACAGAAGATGGAGTATTATTCCATTCAAAATTATTAGTAAATGCAACATCTGTATAAGAACAATTAATTGCATATAGCTTAGCATCGGGACTCTTAGCCTTAATTGCCGAGTTAAGGATAACCCCTATTGGAAGTGGGTTAGATGCAAGTGTTTGAATATAGCTTAATCCAATTACAGGAATATTTCCATCATATTTATAATTCATTGAAGCTGAGAATATAACAACACATTTATTAATTCTATAGTTAATGTAGAATTCTTTAGTTCCTTCACCAAATGAATAATTATTTTCAGCACTTGATGCTCCGCTTCCTTTTAGTTTAATAACTAAACGGTAATCGCCAACATTTTTAGTCTTAGATGATAGCGGACTTACCAAATCATTTTGGCTATAATAGAATATTTCATAATTATTAGAATTAAAACTATTATTGCCAGTCTTCGTAAGAATTGCAAAGTTAGGAGCTTGTTCTTCTGCATTATAAGTCAAATCAGTATCATATCCTGAAACAACAAGTTCACGAGGTGTAATTGTAAATTGTTTTTCCTCTTGAATACCCATAAAGTTAGCTGTATCACCATATTTAATAGTTACCCAATATGTACCAGCATTTGTAGGCGTAGATCCTAAGATTTCTCCACCTCTAACACCATTATTATTCTCGTAATATTTAACCTCAACATCTTTTCCAGCACTTAGAGCCGCTGAAACAGTACCGTTAAAATCATATGTATGGAATACTGGATTTACAGGATTTCCATCATATTCCTTATCAAGCGAATCAATGCTTAAGCTATTTCTAACCTTCTTAATTTCAAATGTATATACCTGATCAAGAAGATCATTAAAGTTAGCTACCTTAGTCGCTCTTACCTTATACTGATAAGTGCCTGCTTCAGTCTTAAGATTAGTTGATGTTGTCCAAGAACCATATGTTCCTGTTGCAAAATCATATTCAGCATATTCAATATTAGAGCCCTTAGAATATCCAGTAGGTGTTACAATCCATGCTTCAAATCTAACACCACTATTTTCATCATAGTTAAATATTCCATCACTAGGAATATTTGTTCCTAATGTAATTGTACCTCTTGTGATTTCAAGCTCGAAGTCAAAAATGAAATCATAATTATTTGTTACATCAACATTATTTGCATCACGTATCACATGGAATTCTGGACGAATATTAATAATACCCTTATCAGTTCCGGCTTGAGTATAGATACCAACAATTGAATTATTAGTTATCAGTAATGCAGTAATTAACTTATGATTATAAATACCATCAAGCAATCCTTCATCACCATTTCCCGTTTGTCTTTGAACTGAGAAATCAGATGAGCCATCATTTAAAGCACTTACAAGATCATAATTCCAGTATACACCAGAATACATAACCTGATATGGTGAGCCATTATTAGAGCTTATATGATACTTTCTTCTATCAATCTTAAAGTGGTTTTCAATAACCGTTTCTGCATAATTTCCTTGTGCAGGAATCTTTAAACGATAGATATAATCACCGGCATTTGTCACACTAGAAAGCTCTTTACCAGAAATCTTCCAATCTCCGCTTCCTTGTATTTGTTCTTGGGCAACGAAATAAGAAATTGACCATTGATTTGGAAGAGTTTCTCCAAATTGAACACCATTATTATTTTTTATTGAATTCCAAGTGTTTTCATCATATGCTATTCCATCATATATCTTATTGAGAAGATTTGAAGAAACAGTTAAGCCATCATCAACACGAGATTTAGGATTAATTGTAAATTTAGCACTTCCATAATAATTTTCAAAATGAACTAAATTACCTGAGGAATCTTGAGCATTATCGGCATATATCATAAAGTAAACCGTATATACACCAGGAGCTGTTTGCTCATAATCATCTAATGTATAATCTAAATTACTAGTTGAATTCTTCTTACCATAGTGAATTACACAATATTGTGAGGAAGGATCATCTACATAATTAATAACGTTCGTACTATATTGCTTATTGAATGACGTTGCAAAACTAATTGGACTACCAGTATAATCAACCATAACATCTGGAATCTCTCTTACTGTCATCTCAGGATAATGAGCATGAAGCTTAAATTGAAGAATAATACGATAATTATATGAATTATCACTTGTTCCATTTGTTGTTTTCCATTCCATTCCAAACAAATCATTATTATAGAATAGCCATGAATTATCCACTCCATTACCTGTAGCTACAGCATTTGAGTAAAGATAAGTCATACGTGATAATTTTTGTCCTGAAGCACTATAAATATGATATTCGAACCTATCAGCGCCTAAAAGGCCTGATAATTGAATTGTATTATTTACAGTATTATTTCCGATGAAGAAGTTTTGATTAAACTGAGCAGTTGTTTCAATACTTCTAAAATCAGAGGAACCCGGATTACTATCATATGTAATATTTGTTTCATCCTTTACCTCTAAATCAACATTATAATCAAGTCTTAAAACGGCTGGAGTAATTTCAAATTCAAACATATTTTGAATCGAATCTAATGTTGTATAGTTTTGTAAATAATTAGGATTATTATCTGAATCTGATGTAATCTTTATAACATACCTACCAGCATTGATTGGTAATGTTTCAGAAAAATCAGAATCCGGAGCACCTGAAGTCTTAAAGTAAAACCTTAATAGCTTATATCTATTACCAGATGTTTCAATTCCGCTTGAATTGAAATCACCATTAAAGCCTCCACTAATACCAATCGTGGAAGTATCAAATGTCGTTCCTGTATATGTTCTATTTAAATTAGATACTGTCAAATATGCATCTGCTTGTCTAATTCTAATTATTACATGACCGACCTCTAAGCTTTCGTTACCATCTTCTCCAGCAATAGAGACCTGATATCCAACATAATATGTACCAACAACGATAAATTGTGGCTTTATAGCTGACCAAGCAGTATTCTCATATCCAACAGGGTCAACTAATGAATCGGTTGCATCATCATAATATCCCCACTTGTATTGAATATCATAGCCAGATGCATGGCTTATAACATCAACCTTTGGTGAATGATATTGATTATCAAACTTTGTATCCTCATCTGCAGCAGATACCTTAAGATCCTTGCTAATTAATGTAACTTCAACATCTCCATCACCAATTGTAAATTCAAAGTTATCAGCTACATAATATGTTTGACCATCAAATATATTTATTCCACTATCATATTTGAAATTTCCTGAAGGATCTGTAACCTTAGCATTAATATCAAATGATGTCGCTTCTCTATAGGTTCCATCCTTTGCAGCTTTAGTTTTTAAAGTTAATTCCAAATTATACCCAGGGAATGAATCCTTAAATCCAATAATATTTTCAGTATCATTTTCTGTAAATGTTTTAGACCAATTTGTTTTTAACCAAGTTTCATTAGTTATATATTTAATATTAATAATACGCTTAGTAACGTTAAATTGGATTGAATCATAATTAAGAATATAATTATTAGCATTTACTGTACTTGTTGGTAAAGCACTAACAAAGTATCTGCCAGCATTAAGCATTGGAATATTATAGCCAACACTAATACGCTTTGAATCAAATAATTCATATTGGAAATCAATTCGATTACCAAACACATCTGTAATATATGGTTTAGCATAAATATCCTTACCAGTATAAACCACTGAGGTTTCTTCCCATTGAACATTTACATTCTTAGGTATACAATGAACCTTTGCAATCTTATACCACTTGCCATTTATATAAATATCACGATCAGTTGTAGGATCACTTCCAGCCCATGCTCGATAATTTTTACCTTGTGCAATATGAATATAAACACGATAATAACCAACATCAGTTTGATCAGTTAGGATTGAACCATCAATTTCATTATAATCAGAATCAGTCTTAATATATAAGGTCTCAACCTGACCATCAGATTTTGTTGTATATTTTGGTAATATGTTATGACCATTATATTCAACTTCACTATCTTGAACATAGAAATCCTTTAATTCCGCACGTTTAATTGTAATTTGTATAGGGTAGCTTCCATCATCAAGTTCTGTAAATGCAGGACGATAATTTTCAACAACTGAGTTATTATTAGCATTTATTTCAAAGAATACAAACTCAAAGTCTCCTTCCATCTCATATGGATCACCATTATTTTCACCATCAAAATCACCCTTAGCATCAGCTGATGATGTAGTAAATGTATAATTTGCCAAGCTAATATCCTTGATAACATGCCCTGGAATTAATCCAGCATTAGCTAAATTATTCTTAGAATTAGCACTTTCATCATATGTTGAGCTAAATACATTATTAACAAACCAAACACCATTTGGCATTTCAAATTTACTTTCATCATAAATCTTAAATCTCTTCCAAGGATCTGTAAGCGTTGTTTTGAAATATAAGGTTCTTTGTTCAAGTCTTATTTCCTTGATTTGAAGCACCTTACCAATGTTTGAATCAATTCTTGATGGATTATACAATACAGCATAGTAATCGCCAGCATCAATCATATAGTCTCCATTTGAATCTGGATTCTTTCTCTTTGAGTCATATAATGCAAACAAAGCATTATTTTCTGGTGTATCACTATCAAAGAAATCGTATAAATCATTTAAGCTCATGCCCAATACATTATTTAATATAGATTTCTTAAAGTAATAAAGCTTTGGCTTTTCACTATCAGTCAGATAAAGTGGTGACGTATGAATCGTATATGTTGTTCTATGCTTTTCTGCATCATATATACCACTGAAAGAATCAATATCAGTAGAAATACTAGCTTGATCAATGATGACTCTAACTTTACCACGTTTTTCTTTATAATTACTTGCAGAAATAACATAATTTAATGTATATGTTCCTACATTACGGAAGTTAATGTTTGTTGAAGAAATATCTGTTGCTTCTTCCTCAGTAACATCTCCTGTCCAGAATTTCCAAGTAATAATTCCTGGGTAGCTACTTGTTATTGCAACCTTAGCATTTTTATTAAATCCATCGAAAACAAATTTTTGCTCTTCAGGAGCATCAACATCAAGCTCTGGATAGCTTATTACAAGCTTTACATCAAATACAACATCATAATATAATTCTGGAGCATTTGTATTTGTATCAAATAATTCGAGATTTTCTAATGTGAAAGCTTCTAGCTTTGGCGTATAGCTTGGATGTAATTCCCATTGACCACTTGCTGCATTATATACGTATGTAATACGGTAAGTATATGTTCCTACTGATGAATAACGCGTTTTTATTTTAGCTTTTAAGGTGTCGTTTGATAAAAGAGCTGTTACACTGAATCCTGAATCAGAATTAGTATTAGCATTACTGCTTGTATAATCAACATTAAGTTCAAATACATCAGCCTTATAATCTCTTTCTGCATCAAATGAAATTAAAACCTTACGATTAATAATCCGATATTCAATTAAACCTCTATCTGATGCTGATAAAACATAATTAGGGTTATTATAATCATCATTAAGTTTGAAATAATATGTACCTGGAATTATATGCCATGTATCAGCATTTCCAGCACCATCAAAGGATGCAATACTATATGTAACAACATCAGTTGTTCCAGTCGTTACAGTATATTGAGGTACAATTGTTTCGCTCGTATATTCGTATTCTTCTGTATATTCTACAGTTAGAACACGAGGAACAATATGAAAATAAAATTCAATTGAAGTGCCTTCACAATTTGAAGTATCTGCATAGTCGATTTCAACATAGTACCAACCTAAATCTTGAGGAGCTGTCCTATAATTACCTGGTGATTTAGTACCATCACCTGCAATTATAACATCACGATATTTAATTGTCTTTTGACCATCATGGAATGTTGTTACACCTAAATCATTATATGTGACAGGGCGAGCTAAATATTCAATTTCAATTTCATCCGTATAATTAGGCTGAATATTTGTAGCTTTTTCAATAAGAATTGTTCCACTAAAAATTTTCTCTTCAAAATTATCTCCAGAAACTCTTATATAAAGTGGAATAGGTGCTCCAGTAACATTCTTATATCTTGCAATAACTGGAGAATAAACAATCTGATTTCCTTGAACAGTACCATACTCAACCTTTAATGGAATCATTTTTTCAATACCATTAACAACTTGAGCATATTGATATGATAAATCATTTGTCTCAAGAGAGCCTGTCATAACTAAGCGATCGGCTGATGAGCTAGATAAAATACCTGAATGATATTCACCATCATATTGGCCTTGATAGAAATCACAATTCAAATCTAGGGATAGAGGATTAATATTTACTGTTATATTTTTCTTAATTGGACGATATCCATGCTTTAGTATTTCAACATAAATATCATATGTACCAGCTTTTGTAAATAAATCCACTTGATAATTGGCACTACCTACAACAATCTCAGATAGGTTGTATGTTAACCAATTCTTGTTACCATCATCCATAGCAACTCTGATAGTAAGATCTTGAATATTAATTCCTGAACCTAAATTAGAAATCTTAAATCCGTGCATTTGACGATCATATGTTACATTATCAGGTGTGATTGTCATTGTCATTTGAGAGCCTAAATTACTATCAATAACCATAGGAAGATATTTATAACTTGTATTATAATTTAAAGCACTTGCCTTAACGATTATATGATAAATTCCAGCATCAATTCCAACAGGAGGAATAGTTGTCCAATTTGTTATAGAATCAAAATCAATATTACTAATATTATCTGGTGCATCAGCTAATAGACTATAATATACATCCGCATAATATGGGTTCGTAGTGACATTAATTGAATGCTCAAATCCATCATATGCAAATGTCCTATCTACTGTATCACATATAATTTCGACATCCTTACCATTAATTTTAATTACAACGCTGTCATACTTAGTTTCATAATTATCTGCTACAAGCTTAATATATGTAGTATAGTACTCAGTACCTGAATTTGGTTGTGAATAGAAGAATGGTTGAGTTGACCAATCAACCTCTACTGCTCCATTTTCAGGATTTTGTTCACTATAATAAATATGATAATTTGATGTAGGATCTGAAACTGTAATTGTTGCATAGTGGTATGCTTGATCATATGTAAATACATATGTTCCTGATGCATCTTGATTATTGTCAGACCAGTCAACATTTAATTTATATTTAAATTGCTTAGGTAAAATTTCAAATTCACCCTTAAATACAACAACATAATTACCTGTTTGGTCACCTAAAGCATCATTGGAAACTCGCCACAATCCATCAACATAGAAATCGCCTGTAGTTGATGCTTTGTATAACTTAACAGCACTTGAAATTGACTTAAATGAACCAAATAATGAATCTCCACTTAACAAATTCAAGCTAGGTCTTGTAGAACTTGTATCTCCCGTTCCGTTTGCACCAGACACATAAGACCAAGGCTGACCATCATACTCTTTAGAAGAAATCGGATCATCAACTTGAATAATTAAGCTACGAGGAGTGATATTAAAATCAATTCTTTCATCAAAATCCTCAAAATATTGACTACCAGTCATTTTAACTTTGACATAATAGCTTCCAATTGCACTTGGGGCTGATGCTAATTCTTGATTATGATCCTTATCATAGAATTTAAATTCCTTAACAACATTTGAATCCAAATCAGAAGGTCTTCTTAAAAGAGCATTCAATACATTTACTGGCTCTCTATCATATTCCTTATCAAGTGATTTAAATTTAAATAAACCTTTTGTTAAAACAAGTTTAATATTCTTAGTTACAGTTTCATAATTTGTTTTTTCAATTTTTAATGTTAAATCTATTTCTCCAGTACCTGGAATTTCTTTAAATATATATGTTGAGCCACTAGTATGACTACTATTTTCAGTAATTGTTACAGTTGGATTATTTGTAAACTTATTATAGAATATAGCACCTAAATTGTGCTCGTATCCATCAATTCCATACTTAATATATAATGGATCAATTGCACCTATATCATCATGAGAGAAATTCTTTTCAAATACCTGTAATGAATCATCAATTGAAATTATTTCTTGATTGTATGATACAGTACCATTAGGATTGTCAGTAGGTAAATATTCATTGATAGATAGATTATAATCAATTGTAGCATACTTAATTTCACAAGTAGCATTCAATGTAACGTTATATTTTTGAGTTTCATCCATAAAACCTAAAGATGGATCAGCATCGTTAGTTAATCGATGTGAAGACTCAATATAATATCCTGTTGAATAAATATTTGTATCCCAATTAAAATCACCTTTACGGCTTAAATTATTAGAATCAGAAGAATATGTACCCTTTTCTAGATTAGTACTAGTACTTGTAGTAATGAGTTCACCATTTAAAACTGAATTAGGCCCTAGACCATTAATTTCCATTGTAAAGGTTGGTGGTGTATCTATCCATGAGCTAAAGCCACCATTATATCGATAATAATTATGGTCCTCATCCAATGTATATTGAGAAGATATTGTAATTGTTACTTCTCCTTTTACAATCTCGAAATTTGCTGTAAATGTAGTTCCAGCCTGACCATTATATGCAAAGTTTTTACTGTAGCTTACAATTGTCATTGTACCAATTGTACCTGGATCAATCGCAACCGTATTATTTGTAGGAGTAACCTCTACGATAAATTTGGCATCCATTTTACCATATGCTTCATCGTAAATATAAGGCTTTGGGGTTAGCTCTAATCCGTTATATTTATATTCATAACGAGATGTTGCAGCATTCCATTCACCATCCCATACAATATCTGAATCAATGAAATCATATGGAGTAATTTCTACAAACAATGTAATTACTGGTACAAAGTTATTAGTAACCTCTTGGCCCTTAGTATTATAGACATGGTATCCGCCTTCCCAAACAAAGCCTAAGCCTGAAACTCCACCATTTCCATTTTTTTTATCAGACCAATATTGTCCAACATCATTACTTTCAGTTTTCAATTTTCCTTTTAATACATAGCCAGTAGGAAGATTAGGAGCTTGTCCTGAAACTGTCCATTGATCATTTGACCATCCTAAGCCATTGTATTTTACCTTCAAAATAGCATCCTTATAATCAGATATACCTTCTAAATTATAATAATAATCCAAAAATACATCTGAATATGCGCGATATCCATACCCAAATTCATTTTCAATATTATCAGATTCATTTGCTTCATGGAAAAGCATTAATTCATAATGCGTAATAGTAAATGTTTTAACTGCTGATCCATATAAAAATCCAGTATTAGATGTAAAGGTAATTGAAGCGGTACCAACATTAACATTATTACTATATCTAACAATTACATTATCAAAGCTAGGAATCCTACTATATTGATGAGTAGATGAATAATAATTATAGAAACGATCATAAATAATATCCTTTTGATTTTCTCTAACCATTGTTGGATCTACATATTTAATGCAATTTTCATTTGAACCAATTTCTATAATCCTTGGTTCAATTGCATCACCCATATTATAAGTATATGAATCATCTTCTAGTTTAAAATCAAGGGCAGACATAAGAATAGTTGGTGTTGTACCAACAAATCGCCAAGCTTCCTTATAGAAAACAATACCATTTGCTATATATACATCTTCTTTACCATATGATGTTCCATAATAGTTTGTAATTGCATTAGCATTAGCTTGAGCACCCAACGTTTCAGGTACAAAATTACCTGAAGCCGTTGCTGAAGTTGCATATTTAGTAGCTTGTGCAACAGTCATTTGGGAATAAATATAAACTGTATGTGAAACTTCAAAGGTTAAAACTCCTGCACCCATTTCAACATAGTTTTCACCTAGGACAAATGAGTTAACCTTTTCAAAATAATTGTCTCCATATCCATCAAAGGCACCACTAATAATACCTCTAACAGGAAGACCATTATATGTTGAGGGGAAAATAACAATATCACTTAATAAATATTGCTTCAATCCTGATGACAATGTTGTAACAAACACATAATCTTCAGTATTAAATCCTACAATTAAATATCCCTTTAAGTCCTCATCATAAGAGTACTTAAACATATCATCTGTATTTTGACCAATAACCATTACTGGGAAGTAACAGTTCCAATTATAGCCCCAATTAGTTGGCCATTGACTTTCTTGATAATAAACTTCTAAGTAGAAATCCTTATTGCAGCCATAGAAAATTCCGTTTTTTAAATCGTCTACATTAGTCTTTTTATTAGTACCAGCAATCATTGAGACACAATTTCGATTAATTCTTAATTTTTCTAGATGTGTACAATCCTGGAATGCTCCATTACCAATTTGAATAATGCTTTCTGGTAACGTAAACGTAGTAAGTGATGAACATCCCTTAAATGCATAAGCACCAATAGTATCAATTGTAGATGAAGAATTATCAAATTCTAGACCACCAGCAACACCATTACTTAATAAATTATAGCAACCATAGAATAATCCTTCAGGAATTTGCTTTTTTGATGTTGGTAAAGTATAGTATTCATTTAAGTTTACACCTCTAAGTGAAATACAATCCTTAAACATGTAATTAGTTAAAAATTTAATATTTTTAACACTGACTAATCTTCCACAGTCTTCAAACAAATAATTTCCAACACTTGAAAGTGCAGTATACTTTGAAAAATCAAATTCAGTTATTTGGTAACAACTCTTAAATGCTCCATTCCCAATGGATGTAATTTTAGCATTTAGCACCGTACTAATTCCCGTTATGGATGTACCCATAAATGAATAATTTCCAATTGTTGATACAGTTGCTGGTATAAAATTATCCATCTCTCCTAATGATGAGCAATTTGCAAAAGCATAATTAGCTACATTATTAAATTGAGCCTTTGGCCAATTAATCGTTGTAAGATTATTATCACAATAGAAAGAATAATCTCCAATTGTTGTAATTGTAGCATTTGGAATTGCAACTGATGACAAAGATGTCATATTGGCAAAAGCATATGCAGGAACTGAAGAGATTAAGCCCGTTATATTAATTCTTGTTAAAGATTTAGGAATATAATATACATATCCTGATTGACTAGCAACATAAGAATTACTATATGCAGTAGTTCCAAAATACCAGCCAATTGTATGTGTGTAATTATTTTGACTGTTATTATTATAATCAGCGCCAATAAATGGAACAACTAATGTATTTAAACTACTGCAGCCTGTCATACATCCACCATCTATTAAAACTAATCCTTTATTGTCAGAAACAATAGTATCTTGAATTTCAATTGTGTTAAGCTTTGTAAAAGCTCTAAATGCATAACTAGGAATAGCTGAGTCATTCGTTATTGTAATTGTACTTAATGAATTTGGTATAGATGCTGAATATGATGAATATCTCCATGACCCTGAAATATAGCAATGTTCATAGTAGCCATCGACCTCCTGGCCATATGAGCCCATTGGAGCAAATAACCATACCATTGAGTTTCTTACTGCAAGATCCTCCCACCAATAATCATTACCATCGGAATAATATCCATAGTTATTTTTATTACTATTAGAAGAACCTACATCGATTCCTCTTTGTTTTCCAACAAAGGGAATTTCTAAGGTTGTTAAATTCTTGCAGCCATAAAAAACATTTCTTTGAGCTTCTTGTGTCGCTTTAGAAATAATTACATTTTCTACCATAAAGGTATTATAGAATGAGTATGTTGTTAATACAGTTTGGTGATTTAAAGTAACTGTTTTTAAGCCACTAGGAATATACCAATATTTGTTTGGTTCATTTATAATCTTAACTTGTTCTGTATTTGAAAATAAATTTTTACCAAAAATATATCCTAATTGTCCATTAGAAACGGAATCACTAGCACCAACGAATGGCAAAGACACTTCTTTCAAGCTAGAGCATCCATACATAGCACCTTCTGCTATAGTTGTAACAGTATCCTTTGTACCGGCTGCTTGTGATGACATTATTCTAATGTTTTGAATCTTTGAACAGTTCATAAACGCACCAGGCGCTACAACTGTTTCGTTTAAAATTGTTACATTAATTAAAGTTTCTGGTATAAAGAACGAATGTTTCTTTGTTGTATCAGACTCATTAGGATCTCCAGTTTCATTTTGAACAACCTGATATGCCGAGCTTAATGCTCCATCGTTTGTGCCATCAGCTAGCTCTGAATATTCACCAAAAATGTAACCGAATAATGCTTCCTTTGAGTTAGAATTACCGGCTTTACTACCAATAAATGGTAAAGTAATACTTGCTAATTTCGAGCATCCGTTAAAGGCCATACTTCCAATTGATGTAACATTAACAGGGACAGAAAAGTTTGTGAATGCCTTACAATTTCTAAAAGCTTGAGTTCCAATGCTCGTTACTGTTTGAGGCAATGTAATTACTCCAGGATTATTACTAGCATCCACAGAAGAGCTTTTAATAACACTTAAATTAATACAATCTAAGAAAGCTTTTGAACGAATTGCAGTAATGCCCTTTGGTAATGTAACCTCACTAAGGCTAGCACAATTTGCAAACAAGCTTTCTGAAATCTCATTCAATCCTTCTGGCAAAATTAATTTTCCTTTAATTTGATTACCGTCTGAGTCGTTTATAGGATTACCATTAAGTTCAACTGCAGCTCCACCCAATCTAGTACAATTTGCAAAGCATCCTGTTCCAATCGTACCACAATTTGATGGTAATATAGCTGTGTGCAAATTATAGCACTGATAAAATACATATTCTCCCATTGTTAACGCATCAGTAAACTTATTAGTAAAATTAGGATCATTATTATAACTAATTGTTACATCCTTAAGTACTGTCATATTATAAAATGCACGTGGAGCCACATATACCTCATCAGTTATTTCAACTGAGCTTAGATAATATGGCATATATAAATATGTAGCATCACTAGATGTGCTATTATCTGTTACCCAAAGGGTTGTACCTGCGCCATCAAAACCATTTGTATTGCCTTGATAACCCAATGTTATAGTAGGAGATTGAATAACAGTATTTCCTTGAGTTTGATCAATATACGTTGTTTTATAATCAAAGCTATAAAATCCCAAAGTATTTAAGGAAGAAACCTCTCTTCCCATCAATACTGAGCCATATCCAAAGATTGATAAAAATGCAGACTTATAGCCATCTGCTCCTAAATTTCCATCAAAATTATGATTTCCACGCTTTGTACCAACAAATGGAAGTTTCATCTCTTCAACATATCCAAGACCATTGAAGGAACCAACCTCAATATATTCTACTCGGTTAGGAACATCAATCCTTTTTATATTTTTTACAAAGCTTGCACCTGCAGTATTTAATGCGGCATTATAGCTAAAGCTACTAAAATAGGAATGACTATCCGTAATTTTTGCTCCATTAGAATCAACCGTACAGTTAATTTGCTTAACTTGATAATCAATACCATTATCCCTAATGCTTTCAGGAAATTTAATGTTATAGCCATCTACTCCCGCTGGAGTTTGCGTACTAACACTAATAATTTGGGCATATTTAGTACTACTAAAGCCATTAGCACTCAAATCATATGTACCATTATTGTCAATTAATCGATAGTTAAATGTCGCGGAATTAGAGTCAAGAATTGTATAATTCTTTCCCTTGACAACACCAGGGCTTGATTTATTCGTTCTAAAATTAAAAATAAACACTAAACCTATAGTAACAATAACTAAGCTTAAAAGACCAAAGATAGCAATCTTGCCCTTTGTAAACCTTGATTTCTTCTTATTTTTCTCTATATAGTTTGTTTGTTTCATATACAACCAACTCCTATTTTTATCTTTTTTCGACACTTCTCTACATTAATTTTAACTCCAAATGCTCTTAATTACAACCAATAACCCCTCTATTTATAGTTTTTCGAAACATTTTTATAAAATTTTTGGCTAATATACTTATTATTTGGCATGAGTCTTTTAAGACTCACGCCGCAAATAAGTATATCAACCTATAAATATTGCTTGGTGAAGATATCATAAGTTCCTTTGATATGCATGCTAATTAAACGTGAATCAGCAGAAGTTACTTCACCATCACCATTTACATCTGCTGCAAAATAGAATTCATTCTTTAATTTGTTATTTCTTAATGCTTTATTAATCATAACAACATCTGCAGCTTCAATAATTCCATTTCCGTCAATATCACCTAATACTGAAACATAGACTGTATCAAGTAATGTACCAACTGAATTTCTCAATTCAATTCGAGCACCTGTACCGATAAAATCTGTAGAATCATGCTTAATTAGATTATTATTGCAGTCATAGATTCTAATATTATCTCTTTGACTAGCATCAAAGTTAGCCAAGAAATCGGCTATAGACGTACGAACTGATACATTTGCAAGAATTGCTCTTGTCTTTGACTTTTGCGCATGCTCACTCTTAATAAATGTTTTACCATCTGACGTCTCGTACCATTCATAAGTTGAATCTCCATTTAATGATAATGAATTACTTACAATTCTGAAGGTAGTTTCAATCTTTCCTTCAAAATTGCCAATACCTGTAATTGTTACCATAGCTGTTGACGTAATTCCCTTATTATTAGAATAAGTAACCTCGTAATCTACTCCTTCAATTAATAATGTGAAGTTTTGACGTACATTTACTGAAGGTGTAATGTCTTTACCAGTATATAGATAATCTTTAATCTTATCTACTAAAACATTAGCATTTGTATCACTAATATTAGCTTTGTTAACAATTAGCCTAAATGGTCTTAATTGACCTGCATAGTCATCTTGCCAACTATAGTTGTTGCTAATTAATTTAGCAAATAACTCATATTCACCAGCTTCATTAAAGACACCAACATTATTACCATCAGAATCAACATATAGAATACCTTCCTTAGCATTCTTATTCAAATCATATCCACCCTTAACATATGTTGTTTCTAATTCATCAACATATGCAATATTGGCTTTTAAGATTTGATATTCAAATACCTCGGTTGATTCATCTAAGATAAAGTTATCATTATGAATATTAACTTTAATTTGATGAGCTCCAACATTTACACCATCACCATCAATAATTAACCATTCTGCATTCAATTCTTCTGTAGTAGGGTTAGAAATATTAAATTGTGGAATAATTGATGATCCAGTATATGTAAACTCAGTAGTTGAACCCCAGTTTACAGTTAAAACTCGTTTTGTAATTTCATAGCTAAACACAAATGCTTTAGCCTTATAATTTGTGCCCTCAGATACACTAACTTTAATTGTATATGCTCCGATTGCTTGTGGATTTAAAGGTAAAGCTTTACCGTTTTCATCCATAAATACAGCACTAATTTGTCCATCAGATACTGTAGTAAATTGAGGCATTTCAATTGAACGACCAGTATATTGAATAGAACTATTTGCCATAGTTAAATCAAAATCACTTGTCTTTCCAATATTGATATTACCTTGTCCTGTAATAGTCTTATAGTTATCAAATACTATCTTGTAATATACAACATATGAACCTGCATTAACAAACTTCAATTCTGAAGTAAAGCTATGCTCTAATTCTTCACCTTCTGGGTTTGTCATTGAATATGTAATAACATAATTTCCTACAATTTCATTGTTGAAAATAACATCTAAGCCATGTGCTTCACCATCATATGTAACATTTACATCATTAACAGTAATATCCGCATCAGCCTTACCAATTTCAATTGAAACTTCAATCTTGATTTCATAATTATCAAGAACTGATATATTAATGCCATTAACTGTTTTAAACATTTCAAGATTTGAAATATCATCAACTGTAATAAACTTATATAATCCTTCAATTGAATCAGATGTAATTAATGCTCCATTCAATGTAAATGTTTCACCATTAACTATATTATTTCCAGTCTGAACATCAAAGATTTCAAAATTATTTAAATCATTTAGATTAATATTAACAATATTATTATCAAAGATATGATAATAGTCTCCACGAATAATAATTTGCTTCTTCACAATTTCAAAACTAATTGACGTTCTAAATGCATTGTAATTAGCAGTTTCATCAGTTGAAATCACAGCTACGTACCTACCTGCATTCACTGGCTTAGTTGGATAAATTGCTGTCATATCCTCACTATAATATTTAACATTAATACGACTTGTTGTATTGATCATTATTTCTAATGAATTAGTACCATATTCAGAGTAAACCTGATTCAAGCCATAAATGTGTTGATATCCACTTTCATCAATAATTATATTCGGATCAGCCTTTGTAATCTCAAATTCACATGAAGCTGAGGTTGAAAGATAATTATCAGATTCAAGAGTAACAATCATAGCTGTATATGTACCAACATTGACTGGTGCAGCATCTAATTCAAATCCTAAAGAATTATAATACTTAATAATGTAATTAATATCTTTATCTAATGCTTCAATATTTAACTCAACATTTGCAGATGTTGCATCAACAGTTGAGTAAATTTCGTTACATGTTACTGAACCATTTGATTCAATATACCGGAAATTATTAATTCCATCATATACTTTATCTTCGACGTTAATTGATACAATTGAATTAATCTTATTTATTACAAAATCAAATTCAACAGTGCAAGATTCATAATCTTCTTTTGATAGATTGATTACAATATGATAGCTTCCAGCATTAATAAATTTAGGCATTTCATTATAATCTGTTCCTTCGTATGTGTAAACAACTGTTACATCATCTGTTAAAACAGTAAAGTTAGCAGAAAGCTCATCACCTGTGAAATCAACATCGGTATCAGCTAATTCATACGCGATAGGTTTATTTCTTACATAAATATTTAATAAATATCGAATGTCATAATTGTCAATTACATTCTCATTTAATGAATTTACAATTGTAAGTTCTTCTACCCAAGCAAAATCATCAATACTTGTAAATCTACCTAAACCATTTCTAATTAATGAAAGCTTACCAGAAATCCTATCTGTACTAGCAAGAGAAACATTCTTATTAGTAAATACTTTTGACCAATTTTCATTTCCATCTTGTACAAAATTTTCATCTTCAGCTTCAATAATTAATAAACGCTTAGTAATATTATACATAATAGTATTGTTTATTAATTCATAGTTCTTATTATCTGTTGTTACAGTTAATTCATAAGAACCTGCATTAATTGAACCCTGACTACTATAAATAATATTCAATTCTTGTCCTAACAAATCAATTGCTTTAGCTGTAGGCTTTTGTATTAATCCATTGTAAGTTAATTCAGTTGAATCAAACATTGCTGAAACCTTAGCAGGTAGAATGTTAAATTCAAGTTGAGCTGTGTCAGCCGCATATAAATCGGTACCAACAAGTGTTACTACAACCTTATATGTACCAACATCAACCGGATTAGAATCAAGTAAAATCCAATTATCAGAAACTAATTGATAATAAGCGAATGTGTATTCACCATTTTCAACATAAGAGCTTACAGAAGGATTTTCAACTGCCTTAGCATTATAAGTATGTTCCTTATATAAAGCATCAATGATTAAGTTAGAATTACCCTTCGTAATTTCAAAATCAAATCTCTTACTGAAACCATAATAATTGTCAGTATCTTCTACTGTTACTACTACAAAATACTTACCAATTGATGAAGGAGCAAGTAATGCAACCTCATTCGTTTCATCTTGATAACGCCACATAAATGTTGGTGTTATTTCATATGAAAGATCAGGTGAAATACGGTATGATGGACTAACAGGATAACGATCATATGACTTTGTTAGGTCATCCATTTCAAGACTTAATTGAATCTTTTCAACAGTTAAGCTTAAAGTTCCATAATAAGTTTCGAATAATTCCTTCATTGCAACAAAGTCAATTGTATATCTACCAACATTATTAACCTTCATTTCAGATAAAGTGTAATCAGCATTATATTTGAAGAAGTATGCTATATCAGTATTATTAGCTACAACAGTAACATCGTAATATGAGCCAATATATGGAACAGTTAATGAATAATTATTATCGCTATCTTTTGTGGCTTCTACTCCATTAACTAAAACCTTAATATCAAGAAGCTCATATCTAATTGCAACATTAACATCATAAGTAATGTTATAATTTTCAATTACAGAAATTCCATTTCTTAAAACATCATAAGTAATATTTACGTTACTATTGTTATAGTTTCCAACAGCACCTGACTTAGTTGTAATAGTTCCAGCTGCAGTATCAGCAGTTGGCATATTTTCAATTAAATCATTTGTAATTGCTACTGTAAATAAGTCGTTTGACCATGTAACATTGTCATTACTATAAACAATCTTAATATCACGCTTTGTTATTTCATATGTAAGAGTCTTAGTTGTTAATGAATAATTATTAGAATATTCATTCAATCTAATATCTAATGTATATGTACCAATATTAATTGGATCAGCATTACCTCTTACTGTAATAACAGGCTCAAAATCAACATTACTAAAGTAAATTCTTGGGATTTGAATTGTACCATCATAAATTGTAGTTTCATACTCCTGTAATGGTATCAATTCACATTGCTTAACAGTTACATCAAAACTAAATGTACCACCAAATGTATTATCTGAATCAGCAATTTCAACGATCATTTCATAAATACCAGCATTAATTGGAAGCTTACCATCATCAAAGCCTGTAAATGAATATGACTTTACTGTACCAGTCGATGAAATCGTTGGAACTATAATTTCTTTTCCAGTATACACTTGAACATTATTAGAAATATTTACATTTGCATAATTCTTACAAATTTCAATTGTAATATTTTCTATATTGATTATGTAGTTTTGACTTACATCCTCATCATTTGATATTCCTTCTAAGTACATTCTTGTATTTATTGTTAATAAACTATTGGAATATACTCCCACCGTGTAGCCCTTAGTTTCAATAGAAAGTGCTAAATGTGTATTAGCTAACATGTTATGAATACTAGTTAAAGTAAATACTTCATTATAAGCCTTACCATCGAATAACTTAGACTCACTTAATTCTACATTAATCTCACGCTTTTCAATTTCAAAATTATACTTATATTCAACAGATGTGTAATTACCATACTTATCTGTAGGAATTGTAAATACAGCAGTCCATGAACCAGCATTAATAGCTGATGAATAAGCTAATGTTGTATTTTGACCATAATAATATCTAATTGTAGGTATTAAAGAAGCATCTACAGTATAATTTAATTTAACTGGATTACCATCATAAATATGAGTTTCATCAACGACTTGAATCTTAGGCTCAAGTGGAGTAATTGTAAATGTTATACTTCCATAGGTTGTTTCTCTCATATCCGCTTCAATTCTAAAGTATATAGTATATGTTCCAGCTTTTGAATATACATAATTATCAGATGTATAGTTAGAACCATCAACACTATATTGAACACTATAATCACTACAATTCTTCGGAATAATTGTAAATGATTCTTTCATTCCTGGCTTATAATTTCCCTCATAATATTGAGCGTCGTATTCAATTTCTGGATATACAATTTCAAATGAACCTGCAATGCTAATATTATACAATTCAGATACATCCTTGCCTTCAGCATCAATAACCTTATAAGAAACATTATTAATATTATTAGCTGAAAGTGTTCCATGAACATTTGGCATAAAGCTTAAATATCCACTAACAGTATCACCATCAAGAAGGCCAGAAACCTCAAGATCATTAAGATTATATCTTATCTCATTAGTTCCATAAGCAACCTTAGTTCCTGTAGGAATATTAACAACAAGATCAGCCTTTTCAACAGATGCATCTAGTGTAATAATTTCTTCTCGATAATAAATATCACGATAATCATCCCACATATATGCCTGAGGATATCTTAAAATTGCATAAATCTTAAATGTTCCAATATCTTTTACCTTAAATGAATGGTAGCAAGTATCTGCCGTTGGATCTAATTCACCATTTTCATTTCTTACCTCATCTCGATAATACTTAGTTGGATCATCAAGCTTATAGAAGTAATAACGGCCTGTGTCTTCTTCCTTGTAATAAAGGTTAAATAATTCATTATTACGAGAAATTGCAACCTCATGTTCCTCACCATCATATTTATAACGATATGAAACAATTGGAACAGGAACCTCAATTCTTGTAATTCGATAAGTAATACGTGAAGGAACTAATAAATAGTTTTTATAAACATTATTACGACTATCTGGAATTAATCTATCTACATCAATTTCTACTAAAGCTGTATGTGTACCAATATCTAGTGGCTTAGATGATGATAAATCATAACCCATAATAGTAACCTTTAATGGTACAAGACTTTCAGGTAGGTTAGTAACTGCAACTGGTTTATGAATATTTTCTCCCGTTGCACTATAATCATACTCATGAGTTGTCTCAGACCAATAAACAGCTAATGGCTGAGGAGTTATTTCAACTTTAACATTTAAAATAACATTATAATTTTCAGAAACATCAATTAAATTTCCTTCACTATCAGTCTTAATTACCTTCCAGTAATCATTAGAACTGCCAATGAAGTTAACACCAGGAATAATACTATCAAATGATTGATAATACCAACGAATTGTATCCAAGGAATTACTGCTATTGTAAATACCTACATTTGCGCCATCATTACGATTAATTCTAACACCATCTATATTCTCAAAATCTTTATCATTTGAATTTGTTGTATATAAATTACCATATAATTGGTCAATTCCCGTTGTTTGATATCCATCTACCTCTGTTGTAAAGTTACCAAATTCCCAACGTTCTTCTTCTGCGAATACCTTAGATGTATTTATAGTAACAGTTAAATCAGCCGGAATAATTGTAAATGTAATTGTTTGAACACCAACAAATCCTGAATTATTTCCTTGAATTTCAACAGTTGCAATATAACCTTCCTTAGTAATACTTACATTATTAGAGTACTTAATATGATATTGATCATTTAGTGTATAAGTAACTGCCTTATGATTTACACGAATTGCTCGATCAGAAACATAGGCTTCTGGTGTTTGTTCAGAACCAATATAGTTTAGAGCAAGATCAGAATGATTCTCATATTCAGATGTGTCAGTTTCAGTTAATCTTAAAGTCAATCCTGAAGTTAAAATTTGATAAGGGAATTGGCTTGATCCCTTAGTCCAAGTATAATTTTCAGTATAATGAGGATCCTTTAAATTCAATGTATCCAAATCGGTAGATTTTGTATCTAAGAATCCATAATATACTAAAGCATTACCGCTTTGTGGATTAACAGTATCATTATAACCAATCCAATCACTTTCATGACCAGCATATAGCTTAGCGTCCTTATATGTCTTATTAACATACACGGTCATATCCATTCCACCAGGAAGGGCGTGATCACCAATTTTAACAATATTAGTTCCAATTTCAAATGTAGTTATATCAACATATAAATCAGTACTATCAGCATTAGCCGTATTATAATAATTTGCAATTGCACCATCAGTAATTTCAACTACTGGTCTTCCACCATATGCAGCAGGTACAACAATTGCACCACCCATAAATAGATTAGTATAACCAATAATCTTAAATGCACCTTCATACGAACCATTTGCAAGTTTCTTATACTTAGGCATATATTCGTAAATGAATATCTCCTTAGACTCAATATGAACAGAATACTTAGTATACCAACGTTCATAATGTCCAGTAGAAACCTGTTTTTCATGTTCTTCCTTAAGAAGATTTTGACCATTTTCGCCAAGATAAATGTCATTTTCATTTTCGTTCTTTGTAATAGCCCACTTAGATGGTCTTTCAGAATCTTTAATTACATTGTCATTCTTAGCTGGCATATCCTCTGGATCATAGAAAGCAATGATAAAGAAGTTAACATCAGTACCTGGCTTTTCAATATCAATAAAGGCTTGTGGTGAAATAACAGTTGTATAAATTGGTATTTCCACATATGTTAATGCATACATCTTATTAAATGCATAAGTTCCAATACTCTTCAAGCTCATTGGCAATTTAACATTTTCAATAGTAATTAATCCCTGGAATGCATAATCCGTAATTATAGAATTTCTATTAGAATTATATGACATATTAATTACCTTTAATGTTGAAGGAATTTGATAAGTATTTCCATTTTGAGTTGCTTCATATTCAAGACTTGATTTAGTCTTTGACATATATCCAAAGATAAATCCAAATGTAGAACCAGTATCATCACTATTAGTAGCATCTCCGCCACCAACATAAGCAATTGTAATTTCTGTTAACGAAATCATACCATTAAATGCACCATAACCAATAGAAGTTATTGTTGCTGGAAGAGTTAATGATGTAATTGCTGTGTTATCTGCAAATGCAAATTTACCAATGTTAGTTAAAGCGCTCTTGTAATTCCATGCCTTTTGATTATGTAAGCCATAATATGCATAGTCTTCAATTGTTGAAATATTATCAGGAATTTCTTCTACAACTAATGTAGTACAGTTCATAAATGCACCAGTAGAAATAGTAGTTAATTCACTATTAGTTAAGGAAACAGTTTGAAGATTTTCGCTTTCAGCAAACATATAGTTACCAAGAATTGATGTATCTACAATAGCTGTTGTCATACTATGAGAATGTGCAAATGTATATTCTCCAAATGTCTTAACTGTACTAGGTACTGTAATAGTTGCTAGGCCTGTATTATTAAATGCATAATCACCAATAAAGTTAATTGCCGATTGAATTTCAAAAGTATTTAAAGCTAAACAGTTTTCATAAGTATAAGCTTCAATTCTAGTAATAATATTTGCATTAAATGTAATACTTACCATATTTGAAGAATCCTTATAAGCAGATGCTCCAATTGTACTAACGGTTGATGGAACATTAAAGTTTGTAATACCAGTATTTTCAAATGCTGAGCTTCCAATTGTAGTCACTCCTTCATTAATTGTAATTGTTGTAACATTATCACAATTTAAGAAGGCGTTATCCGCAATTATAGTTTCATCCGTAATTTCAACCGTAGTTAAACTAGTAGGCACAGCATAAGAATTTAAATTATTTTGTAGTCTTCTTAAGGCTGTTCGATTCTTTAATCCGAAAATCCAACCGAATGCTGATTCAGCATTAGTATTACCTCTTTGAGAACCTACAAATGGTAATGTTAAAGACTTAAGGCTTGTACATCCTCTAAATACCTCACTACCAATATAGGTAACTGTATTTCCAAGAGTAAATGTTTCAATTGTTACATCGTTTTCAAAGGCATTAGCTTCAACTCTTGTAACAACTGCAGGAAGAGTTCTTGAAATATCTTCTGAATCATCTTCAAGCTTAAAGCCTTGAAGATTAATATTATCCTTAAATGTTGATTCATTGATTATTTCAATTTGAATACCTTCTTCAAGACGAATACTTTGAAGGGCTGTACATCCTTCAAATGCATGAGCACCTAATTCCTTAAGCGTACGTGAAAGTGATACATATGTTATTAAATCTACATTATGGAATGCATATTCACTAATGTTTGTATCATTCTTAACAATTACATTACGCAAAGAATTTACAATACTAAAGTTATTATTATCAATTAATAATTCATTTTCATCTATAATACCGAAAATCCAACCAAACATTGTTTCATATGACTTATCGATTGTAACTAGACCTTGTGAAGAACCAACAAATGGAATAGTTAAAGTCGTAAGTCTTGTAGCGCCTCTAAATACGGCCTCACCTACATACTCAATATTATTGCCAAGTGTAAATTCAGTAATAAATTGACAGTTTTCAAAGGCATATTTTTCTACTCTTGTGAATGAATCAGGA
>ENA-OPSJ01000284-OPSJ01000284.1-human-gut-metagenome-genome-assembly--contig:-NODE-284-length-46620-cov-10.979298_pt1 | contig 46620 bp, 39 predicted proteins | sample MGYA00241801_ERZ501893 | MGnify/ENA primary metagenome ERZ501893 (study PRJEB25962, sample SAMEA2042219) | human gut metagenome | biome: human gut; feature: human-associated habitat; material: faeces...
CGAGTGCCTCGTCCTTGGGGTCGGGCTGCTTGCCCTCGGCCTTGGCCTGGTTGATCTCGAAGAGATTCGGGTTGACGGCTCGTGCCGTGATGCTGTAATTAATCATAACTTTTAAGGTTTTAAGGTGTTGAAAATTGGGTTTTAACTCTCTCTTGGCCCTCTCTTTTGCTCTCCTGGCTTTCTCTTTCTTTGCTCGCTCAGGAGCGAGGGCCTTGCTCGAAAACAGAGACCTTGTCGATGGTAGCTTAGGACCGGCGCCGATAGTTGTTTATCCCTCGCCCCTGTCGTAAGAGTGGCCCGTCGCGGGCCCTCTATGGAATCGTTCCGCAGGTCTCAATCGACGATGCAAAGGTACGGAGATTTTTTGATACCACCAAACAAAATCACAAATATTTTCCAACTTTTTTTCATCGCAGCAAATTCTGCACATAGCAAAGCTATGTGAGCCTCCTGCTCTCGCTCGAAACTATCTTTACAATACGTTCTTTGTGCAGAGCGGACAAATGGGGAGAAGAGAGGAAGCCCATCATGTTACAATGTTACAATGTTACATGTTACATGTTACGTTAAGAGAAATCCACTTGGGCATTGTCGGGCTCAAAGAATAGTATATATAAATAATATATTATTTATATATACTATTCTTTGGCCTATTTTTTCACCCCCTTCCGTGAATTGCGCGAACGCTTAATGTAACATGTAACATGTAACATGTAACAATCCCCCCCAACGCCATCAACATCCATCAATAGCCCTCAACCACCATGCAATCCTCTGCCACTCAGCATATTGCAACCCAAAAGCCACGCCCGCCGCAAGCCTGCGCGCCGCCTCTCGTCCGCCCGCGTGTTCACCTTCGTTAACAAAAAGCCTCCCTTCCCCACCCTCTTCTCCGCTCAAAAAACAGCGAAAAGCGCGTTGGATTCACACAAAAGCGCGTATTTTGCGGGGTCGGAGACTGCATCCGGCGAGGGCAAAACAGGGGCGCGGCAGTCGCTATCGCGTTGTTTTTCGTTGTACTTGTTGTTCATGTCGTTTCTTGCCAAATAGTATTAAACATTATTAAAATATCAAATAAGAGTTCTTTTGTCCAAACCTTGTTCATTATCTTTGCAGTGTTCAATCGCATTGAACATGACCATATCATTGAACAAGCAAAGAAAAATGAAGGAAAATAGTATCATAATAAATCAAGCACTGGAAGCCCTTAAAGCAAGCCTTCCTGTGGATGATGTCGTGACATTAACCTCTGCCGACAGAAACAGTGACAGAGGATATGATGCTATACTCAATATTATGGGTATTGATTTTGTATGCTATATTAAGGAAAACATAACCAAGGCCACACTGAATCCAACATTGGCAGCGATGCAAGCTGTGAATGATGGCAAGCATCAGATCCTGCTTGTCACGCGATATGTCACACCACGGTTGGCGACAGAATTGGCAAATAAAAGCATCAACTATCTTGATTGTGCAGGCAACTGCCTTGTCAGATATACGAAAAGGGGAAAAATGATTTTCCAAATATCCAACCAAGGCAGAAAAAGTCCCGAACCACAGACAAAGACATATCCTGTATTCCAAGAAGCAGGATTGAAAGTTGTCTTTTATCTATTGCAAAATGCAGAGAATGTAAACAACCCCTATCGAGAGATAAAAGAGCAAACCAATGTGTCTTTGGGAAGTGTGAAAAACGTCTTGGATGAACTTGCGAGACGTGGTTTTGTATTCAACACTCAAAATGGTCGTTCCCTAAAAGACAAGAAGCAGCTTCTTGACTTGTGGGTAAGCAATTACAATGAGGTGCTGAAACCAAAACTTCTGATGGGTACGATGTCATTTAGAACAGAAGAGAAAAGAAACAACTGGCAAGACATTGCATTGCCACAAGGAATGGCATGGGGAGGAGAGCCTGCCGCAAACTTGGCAGACGGATACTTGCAGCCAGGAAGTTTCGATATATATACGAAATCACCTGCCGCACATCTGATGCGGACTGGTGCGGTCAAACAAGACCTCAATGGGGAAATACATTTATACAAAAAATTTTGGAACGAGGAAACTGACAACAAGACGGTTCCTGCCATATTAATCTATGCAGACTTGATGGGCAGTGGCAATAGCCGCTGTTTGGAGGCTGCGCAGCGTATATTAGAGAATGAGCTTAAAGATTTCGAGTGAAAAGATAAACAATCCATTCCTTGTGGATTTGCTGGAGAAACTGGCAGGCAGCTTTTGCAAAATGGAGCATGACTTCTATATCATAGGAGCCACTGCCAGGGATATCATCATGCAACAGATGGCGGGCATATCGTCAAGCAGAAAGACAAGAGACTTGGACTTGGCGATAGCAGTTCCTAATTGGCAGGAGTTTGACAAGATCAAGAATTGTCTGATAGCGGATGGTTTTAAGAAAGACAAAACAAAACACCAACGCTTCTATCATGCCGACTATGAGATAGACATTGTGCCATACGGATATGTTGCCAAGGAAGACGACAACATCTATTGGCCACCCGAAGAAACGATTGCCATGTCGGTAAAAGGTTTCGACGAAGTGCTTTCGGATGCTATAAAGGTTAGCATAGACGACAGGTTCACAGTAAAAATAGCTTCTTTACATGGTCTGTTCCTGTTGAAATTCAACGCTTGGATGGACAGGCATCTGACCACAAGTAAGGACGCCGAGGACATGTCGTTCATTTTGGACAACTATTTTATGGCAAACTTAGAAAGAAATGTGTACCCAGAAGTATATGACTGGGAAGATTTTGATGAATATGTTGCAGGTGCCTATTGGTTGGCTAATGATTTAGCGAGTCTCTTAACCCAAGAGCAACTGGCATATTACGCTGACATGATAGACCGGGAATTACAATTAGAGGAGAGAAGTCGTCTGATAAGCCAAACCCTCAATTCACAATCGGGATTGACTTATGACCAAGTAAAAAGAGCTTGGCAAACAATATATAAAGTTTGGTCCATCCGACATTTCGAGTGACGCATGGAGCAGCGCAAGTGATAAGGGCGATAAGAAAAACAACCAAACAACTTTTACAACATATATACCATACGCATATAAACAAAAAGTTCCGCCCTGGTACGCTGTTCTATGGGAAGCGTGGCGGATTCTAGTGCTGCAAAAATACGGCTTTATTTGATTCCTCCAAATATTTTTCTTCAAAATCTGCTTGCCAAATATGGATTTCAACACAGCCAGCCAACGGTTAGTCCGTTTTTTCTTTGCCAGCACAACTTTCAGCCTGTTCAAATCACGATTTTCCATATTTAAAGTATTTCGATACGCATAGAGATAGCCGTGTACGTGAGGGGTGATGATGCTGGTCGCGTCTCTCCCTTTGCTACGTCTATTGGGATGATTGCCGCGCTAACAAAGGATAAAAATGCGGTTGTAGCGTTAAACAATGTGAACGGGGGGGGGACGCATTGATGAATTTTTTTTATTAATTTTGCGCTCATTAGAACGCTCTATCGCGCTCATGACAAGCGTAGATTGCTAAGTCGGTATGGTGCTCAGCCCCAGCGACTTCATACCTTACTCCCGCGGCCTAAGGGAAGAGAGAGAGGTGTATAAATAAAGTTCAATGGGGGGATGGGTATTCATCGTCTCCTTCGGTCTTAAGTGACCTCGCTTGCTGATATTAACTGTCTAAATCAATCTCTAATCGGGATGCAGAGGAGACATTCCAACACATAAACAATTAAACAAATGAGAAACTTAACATTACACAAATTTCTCGCCATGCTGCTGATGACGGTAAGTTGCGCGACGCTGAGTGTGGCGCAGAATGTGGCGCAGATTGGAACCAAGGGGTATGCCACGCTGCAAGCCGCCGCAGATGCAGCAAAAGCAGGACAGACCGTGACGTTGATCAATGATGTAGACCTGACTACGGGCAGCAACCTCGAGGTACACAAATGGCTGAATATAGTCCTTGATATGAACGGTCATTCTATCAAGGGTGCAAATGCCGATCATAAAAACATTTGTGTATCGGGCATACTTACTCTTAAGGACTCCAAGGAGAACAGCACGGGTAAGATCTATGCAGAGACTCCGTATCAGGATGGTGTCTATGACAAGCCATTGGTAGAAGTAAATAATGGTGGCGAGTTTGTGATGGAGAGCGGCCATATCAACTCCGTTCCTGCCGGCAATCATCAGTTTGTTATCGGTGCATATTATAACAGTAAGGTTATTATCAATGGTGGTACGATAGAGAGTGGATGGTATGCAATAAACGGCAGCAACGATGAGGACCAAAGCCCCACCATCACTATCAATGGTGGCACGCTGGTCTCTACAAGCAGCTATGCCATCAGTCATCCGCACTCTGGCACGCTCACTATCAATAGCGGCGCTGTAGTATATGGTGCGGGTGGTGCTATTGACATGAAGAGAGGTAATCTTGTGGTCACTGGTGGAATCATGACCAGCAAGGGCATTGGCAACACAGGTAATTGGGGAGAAGGTACAGGCGATCCGGACAAGGCCGCTCTCAACTTCTGCAAGCCTTATGGCAACGTGACAGCTACCATCAAGGGTGGTACCATTACCGCCGCGGGTGATGCTGTGCTGACAGATGACCAGCCTATAGCAGACAGGACGGCGACTCTCGTCATCGAGGGCGGCAAGTATAGCAGCGATGTGTCAAAGTACTGTTCTCCAGGATATACCGCTACGCCCAACGCTGACGGCACTTACACTGTCGCCTATTTTGGCAATGTCGTACTGGTGGTCTATGATTACAAGACCAAGGAAATAGCACAGGCTGGCCAAAGCATAGCTATAGATATGGATGAGGTCAACAAGATATGGGTGCCCGAGGCTGGTGTGAAGGGCGTGAACACTACGCTGACCAAGAACTATACCAACACTGGCTGGAACTCATTCTTCGTGCCTTTCGACTTTACGTTGACCCAAGAAATGCTGAATGATTTCGAGTTTGCAACGCTCTACGCCACCGCGTTGGAAAATGGCAACGGCAGTCCTGCCATCTCATACAAGATGGCGAAGGCTGGCGACAAGATAGCGGCTTTCTACCCCTGTCTGATCAAGGCCAAGGCTACGGGCGAGCTGAAGCTCAACGTAAGCGAGGTTTACTATAAGAGCATTAAGGGAGTGACTCCAAAGGACTGCAGTTCTATCCCAGAGCTCTATACCTTCCATCCCGTGATGGAGAATACCTACATTGCAGCCAAGCATGGATATTATCTCAAATCTGAGCAGAACAGCTTTTTCTATAACACTCACCCCGAAGCTTATATCCAGCCGCTCAGATACTATATGACCATCCAGGACAGAGGTGACATGAGTTATATCGTGCCTGCCAACGGTGGCGCCAGCAAAGTCAAGATCTGCGTGATCGGTGAGGACGAGCCTACTGGCATCACGGATCTTGTAGATGAGGCAGCCAACGCATCGGACAAGATCTACAACCTGCAGGGTGTAGTGGTAGGCAACACTACCGAGGGTCTGCCCAAGGGCGTGTATATCAAGAACGGACGTAAGATAATCGTAAAATAACAAAGTAATATGAAAGAGAAAAGAGAAAATTATGTAAAGCCCCTATCGTATGTCATCGAATCGGAGCAGCCGCTGATGAGTGGCAGCGCGATAGGTATCGGTGGAACTGAGAACAAGGGCGGCCCTTGCACCGTTCGCCGCTATGAGGACTATGAGGAAGAGGAAGAGGACGACTGGAGCAAGTAAGAAAGAAGTCTTGTGTAAAATAGGGATTGTCGTTCAATCCTAAACATTCAATATCTATAGACGAGGGTATGCCTTCTGAGGTTGCCCTCGTCTTTTTTTTGGTGGGGAGGTATTGTCTTATGCAAAGACACAAAAAATATAACGCACAACTTTTGGTCATGTCGAAAAAGCTCCGTACCTTTGCGCTCAGAAACAACTCTAACTTGGATTCGATAGGATACCAGGTCATGAAAAGCAAAACAAATAACAAAAACATCATGAAAAAAGACGAATTTGTGGACCTCATGCGCCAGCAAGGCTGGACAGCAGAGGAAGTGAAGGAGATGGTCGAGGTGCCCCTGTGCGGCTGCGTGCGTGCGGGCGTTCCCGACGAGTACGGCGACAACCCCCACGAGACGGGATCGATCCCGATGGAGTACGTATCGGGCAAATGCTGGCTGGTCGTCGTCCAGGGCGACAGCATGCGCGACTACGACCTCCACGAGGGCGACCGCCTGCTGGTGAGGACGCAGGACGTGGCGCGCTCGGGCGAGATCGTCGTGGCCCACTACGACGGCGGCCCTACCGTCAAGACCTACTTCGAGGACGAGGACGGGTCGAAGTGGCTCACGCCGGGCAACGACAAATACCAGGCCATGCGTATCGACGAGACGCACGAGTGTCGCATCTTCGGCGTGGTGCAGACGATCATCCACGAGCACCCGCTGGGCGACCCTGCGACCTGTATCAGGGCGGTGAAGAGGGCCAAGCAGAGCGCGCCAACGCAGGTCTCGGAGCGGGCCATCGCCTACGCGCTGAGCCAGATCCGCGAGCATATCCAGTACAAGCGCCATTGGTTTGCCGTCTTTGCCGTGCTGCGCGACCTGCGGGTCGTCGGCGGCCTCGGCGAGTTTATCGACCTTCTGTCCGAGATTATGGGCGAGGAGGCTCCCGATCTCGACGTCAAGGACCTGGCGAAACTCAACGTGTTGAGCTTCAGAAAGCCCGTCTGCCTATGGGACGAGAACGACTCTCCTGCTGGCAATGGACGCTTTCAGGCGTATCGGGAGATAGCCCATCGCTTCCGCAAGAAGCTATCTGTGTAGGAAAAGGAAGGGGCTAAAACTTTCCCCAAACTTTCTCTAACTTTCCCCAAACTTTCTCCAAAGGGCCCAAAAAGGGGTGAAAAAGTGGACTTCTTTCCCCAAAACTTTCTCTAACTTTCCCCCGACCCTCAGAAATTCGTCGGGCAAGAAAGATTCCCATACCTTTGCACCGTCAGTTGAGACCAACGAGGCCCGCTGACGGTGCTGGTCTTTTATAGCCCTCATTGCGCCGTCTCGCCTCTTGCGCCGCCAGCTGGCACAGTAACAGTTCAAGAACAAAGGGTCGCGAAAAGGCGCGACGTAAAACGAGCGTTATGAGTATGTATTTCAGTTTCACGGTTTGGAGGTTTTTGTTTAGCCTCAGCATGAATTGTAGTAAAAAGGAAAAGTAAGCGCACGATGGAAGGAAAGATTATGCGTGTGGTGCAGCAGGGCGAGGCCTTCGCTGTGCAGAGTCAGAAGAGCGAGACGGGACAGGTGAAGAAGTGCAACATCCTGCTGCAGGAGCTCGGCGGGAAGTATGCCGACCAGTATGCCTGCACGATGCTGGGCAACGCGGCCACCTGCCGCTTCTCCCGGGACGAGCTGGTGGCCGTCAGCCTCCGCTTCACGGTCAACGAGTATGAGGGCCGCCATTACCAGGACATCCTCGTAGCGGACATCCATCGGTTGAATCGGTGATTTGTTTTAACATGAATCATCGTTAATCGGAACATAAATCGGTGATTTATTTTAACATTAATCATCGTTAACCGAAACGTTAATCTATCATTAATAGGATTGGCCCAAGGGCCAATTTAGTGAACAGGAAAAGTAAAAAAATAAAAATCTGAGTTGAGTACGAGGAGGATATTCCATGGTAAAGCGCGCAACAATCCACGTCTCTTCTCGCAAAAACTCAGCAACAATGAACAAGAACAATCAAGTCAACAACCAGGTTGAGAATCAGAACCATGGCGACCATTGCCAGCATGTACAGATCGGCGGACAGGCTTACTACGACGACCGCAAGTATTTTCTTTTTTCGCCCGACGATCCCGTGCCGCAGGCCGTGGAGAGTTTTCGCAAGGCGGGCGTAGGCCAGCAGATGTCCGACGGGACGTTCGACTTCGTGCCGCAGCCACGGACGAAGAGCCGGAGCGTGCTCATTAGGAAACTGGCCCACGGGCGCATCAGCAAGACCCAGGACGACGCGGTGCAGCTGACCTTGAAGTTTTTCCGTACGGAGAACGTGATCATCGCCCAGGCCATCATGGACGAGGCGCAGGACGCCATCGACGCCCTGCTCAATTATCAACTGACGAAGTAAAAGAAGGGAGGAAAAAACTATCATGAGTGTACACTTGATATATTATCAGCAGGGCCACAAGATGATGGAGGCCGTGGCGACCGAGGAGGCCTACCGCCGCTATCGCGACAGTCAGACGCAGGCGCGCCTGATGGAGGCGATTCGCCATCCGAAGCCCGAGACGGACGTATCGGCAGCGAAACGCAAGCTGGTGCAGTTTAACTACTCCTGCCTGCCCACGGAGGACGGCGGCCTCAAGGGGGCGAAGCGACTGAGCAAGTCGGTGGGCATGGACATCGACCACCTGAGCGCCGACGAGGTGGAGCTGGTGGCCGCCACGGCCATCGACAAGAAGGACGAACTGGGCCTGCTCATGCTGGAGCGCAGCGCGCGCGGAGGCGGACTCCATCTCGTCTTCCGCCGCCATCCCGAGATGGACCAGGAGGCCAACCTGCGCTGGGCCTCCGACCTGCTGGGCGTGGAGTACGACGCTGGGGCGAAAGACATTACTCGCGTCTTCTTCGCCACCACCAGCGAGGACCTGCTCTACCTCCATGAGGACCTTTTCGACAACGCGGAGTGTGAATCGTTCACGGGTTTGGATACTACTTCCACGGGCTCAGAGGCTACTTTCACGAACGAGAAGGCTACTTTTACGGCCTCTGAGACGGCCTCTGAAACGACTGAACAAAACGACGACGAGACTAAGACGGAGGAGGCCAAGACGAGCAAGAGCCAAGGCGAAACGACGGACGAGGAAGCAAGCGAAGCGGAGGGTCCTTTGTGCTACAAGGGCATTCCCTACGACCGCATCATCGAGAAATGGTGGGCCTTCTACAATGAAGGAGAGCACCCGATACGGTCCAACCGCAACACGCTCACTTTCGAGTTGGCCGTCAACCTCCGCAACATCTGCGACTCCGACCCGCAACTGCTGGACCGCATCATCCCCTGCTACGACGGATTTCCCGAGGCGGAGAAAATGGCCTGCATCCGGTCGGCCCTGGGCGAGAAGATGACGCAGATGCCACGGCGGCTGAAGGACGTGCTGACGGCCGTGCGCCAGGACATGAGGGCCGAGCCCAGGGAGGAGGACGACGAGGAGACCACCACGCAGGACGACCTCCAATACTACGACGCGCTGCCCAAGATGCCGCAGGGCGTGAGGGAGAGCATCAGCGCCGTGGGGCCGCATCTCGCCATGCCCGCCATCTTCGCCATCACGCCGGCCATCGGCATGCTCGCCACGGGCGTGCGCGTATTGATCCACGGCAAGCCCTCGCAGCTCAACCTCATCAGCTACATCGCCGGCGACTTCGCCTCGGGCAAGGGCAGTCTCGACCCCATCGTGGCGGCCTGGCTCGCGGAGGTGAAAATGGTGGACAAGGGCTACTTGGAGGCGGAGGAGGAATGGCGCGCACGCAAGCGGGCGGCCAAGAACAAGAAGGAGCAGCCCGAGGACCCGAAGTATCCCGTGCGCTGGCTGACGCTCAACACCACCGTGGCCAACCTGGCCGACCGACTGGCCAACACCCAGGGCAAGCACGCCTTCTCCTTCACACCCGAGGCCGACACCGTCTCGCAGAAGTGGCGCACGGCGATGAGCGACTTCTCCGTGATGCTGCGACAGGCCTACGACGGCACGCCCTACGACCGCGAGGCGAAGTCGGCGGAGGCCGTCAACGTGCACATCGACAAACTGCTGTGGAACGTCGTGATGTGTGGCACGCCCGACGCGCTCTATCGTGTCGTGACCAACTATACGGACGGCTTTCAGAGCCGACTGGCCCTGGCACGCACGCCCGACAACACCTTCTCGCCGCTCTCGGAGAGCCTCTACCGTCTGACGGAGGACCAGGAGACGAAGATACAGCAGGTGGCCCATCTGCTGCCGCTCATGAGCGGCGACGTCAGGCTGCCCCTGCTGGAGAAGAGGGGGCGCCAGTGGTTGGAGCAGATCCGACTGGAGAGCATCAAGAACGACGACAAGACGCTGGCGCGCCAGCGCTTCCGCACCTGCCCCACGGCCATGCGCATGATGACCTGTCTGATGCTCTGCCGCGTGGCCGAGCGGCTCATCAACAGCTACGGAATGCAGGGGGCGGAGACGCGGCTCAAGGGCGACCCCACGCTGTGGCAGAAGCTGATCCTGCGCCAGCAGACGCCGCAGATGCTCGCAGCCTTTGACGTGCTGGCCGACTACATGATCGACAATGCGATGTACTTCTTCAAAGAGCGCATCGAGATGGCGTTTCGATCGGCTGCCTATGCACCGAAGGCAAAACTGCGCAGCCGCAAAACCAAAAACGACACCATCTTTGAGCAACTGGGCGAACACTTCAACACGGAAGATGCCTACTGCACCACGGTCAGCACAAGAGGATTTGACGTGGCCCGGGCCAGGGTCATCTCCATGCTCTGCCGATGGGAGCGACAGGGCTTGGTCGAAAGGATAGACAAGGGAGTCTATAGAAAACTGACGACGAACGTCGTCGTAGCATAAGGGCCGTCATGTCATCATGCCGTAATGTCATCATGCCGTTAAGGATTTCGTAGTCGTCAAAACAAGACCCAAGAGACGTTTCGCCACCCGCCATGGGCAGCAGCCAAGTCCGGAGCTACTCATGGCTCGGCGAAGCGTCTCATTTCTTCTATATTTTGTGTTTTCATCGCCAAAAAGGCGTGTTTATAACAATTACAGGGAAAATAATTTCATTTATGTGTTATTTCCAAAAAGAAAGCGACAACTTTACAAAATGTCAGCCAAAACAGGTGGTTTTCGCATACAAATGCGCATTACGGGGCAAGAAAACACCAAAACATACATTCCACAGTTTACACTTGTCGATTTCGAACAATCGTTGAAACGGAAGCAAAGTAAAGACAAATCGAAACTTTTTTGTTAATTGTAGTTAATTTATTTGGGCCGTTTTGGAAAATATTCCTAACTTTGTACTGCAAAAACGAAGGTTGGGTTTCGATAAGAAAGAGACTGCAATCATGCAAGAATCTGCCGAATCAAACCACAAGACCTGCATGAACCAAGATTAGAATACAACAAAAACAAGGAGTTTAGGAGACCTAAACCACACGACAATGGATAGAAACAAGAAACAAGAGTATGATGTCATCATCATCGGCGGCGGCATAACAGGAGCCGGCACAGCACGAGACTGCGCGATGCGAGGCCTGCGCGTGCTGCTCGTCGAGAAGTATGACTTCACCAATGGAGCCACAGGACGCAACCACGGTCTGCTGCATAGCGGCGCACGCTATGCCGTGACGGATGGCGAGTCGGCCAAAGAATGTATTCAGGAAAACATGACGCTGCGCAAGATAGCGCGCCACTGCGTCGATGAGACCGACGGTCTCTTTATCACACTGCCTGAGGACGACCTCAACTATCAGGCCACTTTCGTAGAGTCTTGCCGCAAGGCGGGCATCCGCGCAGACGTCATCTCCCCTGAGGAGGCACGCCGCATCGAGCCCGCTGTCAATCCCGATCTGATCGGTGCGGTACGCGTGCCCGACGCCTCGATAGACCCCTTCCGCCTTACCACGGCCAACATCATCGACGCGCGCCGTCATGGCGCCGACACGCTGACGTATCACGAGGCGCTGAGCCTGCTGATCGAGAACGGACGCGTCGTGGGTGTACACCTGCGCAACAACCGCAACGGCGAGGAGCAGGACGTACACGCCCGTTTGGTCATCAACGCTGCTGGTATCTGGGGGCACGAGGTGGCCAAGCGCGCTGGCGTCACGGTCAATATGTTTCCGGCCAAGGGCACACTGCTCATCTTTGGCCACCGCGTCAACAACATGGTGATCAACCGCTGCCGCAAACCGGCCAACGCCGATATTCTCGTGCCGGACGACACGGTCTGCGTGATCGGAACGACGAGCGACCGCGTGCCCTTCGAGACGGTGGACGACCTCAAGATCACACAGGAGGAAGTGGATATCCTGGAGCGCGGCGCCATCGACCTGGCTCCCGCCTGCGCCTCCACCCGCGTGATTCGCGCCTACTGCGGCGTGCGTCCCCTCGTGGCAGCCGACAACGACCCGTCGGGCCGATCCATCAGCCGCGGCATCGTGCTGCTCGACCACGCCACACGAGACGGTTTGGAGGGATTCATCACCATCACGGGTGGTAAGATGATGACCTACCGCATGATGGCCGAAGTGGCTACGGATTTGGCTTGCAAGAAGCTGGGCGTGGACAAGAAGTGCGAGACGGCCACCACGCCGCTGCCCGGAAGCGAAGAGCCGCTGCCGGAGCACACGACGAGCAAGAACGCACAGACCGTGAGCCTCTACGCCGCTGAGGGACGCCACGGCACGATGACCAAGGACGTGCCGACGGGCAACAGCATCGACGACGCGCTGGTCTGCGAGTGTGAGGACGTGACGATCGGCGAGGTGAAGTTTGCCGCCGAGAAACTGCACGTCCACAACCTCATCAACCTCCGCCGCCGCACCCGCCTGGGCATGGGAACGTGCCAGGGAGAGCTCTGCGCCTGCAGAGGAGCCAACGTGCTCTGTCGCGTGGCCAAGATGAAAGCCGAGGAGGCTCAGCGCGACCTGGCGTCCTTTATCGCCGAGCGCTGGAAGGGCATGCAGCCCGTGGCCTGGGGCGACACGCTGGCCGAGGCACAACTCACATCCATGATCTACGAGGGCCTCTGCGGCATCAACCGCGTGGCTGGAAACAACAAGGAGGTAGCACGATGAGATACGATACAATCATTATAGGAGGCGGACTGTCGGGACTGACCTGCGGCATCGCCTTGGCAAAGGGCGGCCAGCGCGTGGCCGTCATCGGAGCAGGACAGAGCACCCTGCATTTCAACTCGGGGTCCATCAGCCTTTTGGGCTATGACGCGGAGGGTAACACCGTGGCCAGTCCGCTGGAGGCGATGGAGCAACTGCCCGCCTCACACCCCTACCACCGCGTCGGCGACAAGGCCGCACGGGCCGCGGAGGCCGCACAGCTGCTGGCCGAGGCTGGACTGAAGATGAAGGGGGAGGCCAAGGCCAACCACTTCCGCTTGACCCCCATCGGACTGACGAAGCCGGCATGGCTCACGATGGAAGGACTGGTGACAAGCCAGGAAGCTGACAAACTGCCATACAAGAAGGTGACGGTGGCCAACATCCGTGGCTACCTCGACCTGCCCACGGAGTTTCTTGTGGACAACCTGCGCCGACTCAAGGTGGAGGTGGAACTGAAGGAGTTTGCCACCGATACGCTCGACTTTGCACGCCACACGCCTTGTGAGCTGCGTGCCACCAACATCGCCAAGTATCTGAGCGACTACGAGAACCTTGCCGAGGTGGCTGAGGCTATCAACTCGCTCAACGCCTCGGGAGAGGTGATTCTTCTGCCCGCCGTGCTGGGACTGACGCAGCAGGCCGAGACCATCGCCCGCCTGCGCAAATTGGTCCGCAAGCCCATTGAGTTTGTGGCGACCATGCCGCCCTCGGTGCCGGGTGTACATATCCAGATGCAGCTGATCAAGCGCCTGCAGCAGCTCGGCGGCCGCTACTTCCGCAGCGACACGGTCAAGAACGGCAAGATCGTAGGCTCCAAGGTGGCCTCCGTCGAGACGGAGAACCTCGCCGACGAACTGCTCCTGGCCGACCACTACGTGCTCTGCTCGGGATCGTTCCAGAGCCGCGGACTGAGAAGCAACTACGAGGGCATCTACGAGCCAGTGTTCGGACTCGATGTCCTGGCAGAGAAAAACCGTGCCGACTGGCACGCCGACTACGTCTTCGACGCACAACCCTACATGACCTTCGGCGTGAAGACCGACGAGAAGCTCCACGCGACGATCGACGGAAAGACCATCGAAAACCTCTACGCAGCGGGATCGGTGCTCGGCGGACACAACTCTATCAAACTGGATGACGCGACGGGTGTGGCCATGCTCACAGCCCTGGAGGTCGCACACAACATTCTTAGTAAATAGAAAAATATCATGGCAGAAGCAAAATCCATACAGATACAGAAGGAAAGCAAGAGCACACACAACTTCGAGCAGTGCCTGAAGTGCTCCATTTGCACGGTCTACTGCCCGGTGTCGGCGGTAGAGCCAAACTATCCCGGACCGAAACAGTCGGGTCCGGACAACGAACGCTACCGCCTGAAGGGGGCACAGTTCTTCGACGAGAAACTGAAATTGTGCCTCAACTGCAAGCGCTGCGAGGTGGCTTGCCCGGAGAATGTCAAGATAGCCGACCTCATACAGGAGGCGCGCATCAAATATAGCACGGCCAAGCCGTCGCTGCGAGACCGCATGCTGGCCAACACGGACTTCGTCGGAACGCTGGCCCACAACTTCGCACCCATCACCAATTTCGCCCTGGGACTGAAGCCGGTGAAGGCGGTCATGGACAGCGTGCTGAAAATCGACAAGCACCGCACCTTCCCGTCCTACTCGTTCCAGACCTTCGAGCAGTGGTACAAGAAGCACGCGGCAGAGCAGGAGGCATACAAGAAGCACGTGGCCTACTTCCACGGCTGCTACGCCAACTACAACTTCCCGCAACTGTCGAAAGATCTGCTGAAGATCCTCAACGCCTGCGGCTATGGCGTGCGCCTGCTGGAGAAGGAAAAGTGCTGTGGTGTGGCGCTCATAGCCAACGGACTGAGCGACCAGGCCAAGAAGCAGGGAGAACTCAACATGAACTCCATGCGCAAGGCCATCGCCGCGGGCGACGACGTGCTCACGACCAGCTCGACCTGTACATTCACCATGCGCGACGAGTATAAGAACTTGCTCAAGATTGACAACGACGACGTGGCACCGCATCTCTCGCTGGCCACCAGATGGCTCTACCGTATGGTGGAGTCGGGCAAGATCAAACTGGCCTTCCGCAAGGACTTCCACCAGAAGTTGGCCTACCACACGGCTTGTCACATGGAGCGCATGGGCTGGGCCATCTACTCCACGGAACTGCTCCGCATGATCCCGGGCGTGGAACTGACGCTGCTCGACAGCAACTGCTGCGGCATCTCGGGCACCTACGGATTCAAAAAGGAGAACTACAAGCGAAGCCAGGCTATCGGAGCACCGCTCTTCAAGCAGATCGAGGAACTGAAGCCCGACTTCGTATCGACCGACTGCGAGACCTGCAAATGGCAGATCGAAATGTCCACGTCGAGAAAGGTGAAGAACCCCATCTCCACCCTCGCCGAGGCACTCGATGTGGAGGAGACGCGACGTCTCAACAAGGCATAAAAGTTGCCCTCTAGAATAGAGCTTTTTACAATTACACAAATAACTAAAGTACATTGATTATGGAAAATTACATTTTGGCACTTGACCAGGGAACAACCAGTTCTCGCGCCATCGTCTTCGACCACAACGGTCAGATCTGCTCCGTAGCTCAGAAGGAGTTCACACAGCATTTCCCGCAGCCGGGATGGGTGGAGCACAACCCCAACGAGATCTGGTCGTCTGAGGCTGCCGTCATCGCCGAGGCCATCTCAGCCATCGACATCAACGGCAAGGACATTGCCGCCATCGGTATCACCAACCAGCGCGAGACCACCGTGGTATGGGACATCGACACCGACGAGCCGATCTACAACGCCATCGTATGGCAGGACCGCCGCACGGCTGAGTACTGTGACAAGCTCAAGGCGCAGGGATTGGTGGACAGAATTCGCGAGAAGACAGGTCTGATCATCGACGCCTATTTCTCAGGCACGAAGATCAAGTGGATCCTCGACAACGTGCCCGGAGCCCGCGAGCGCGCCGAGAAGGGCAAGCTCCGCTTCGGCAACATCGACACTTGGCTCGTATGGCGTCTGACCCGCGGACAGGTGCACGTGACGGACGTGACCAACGCCAGCCGCACGATGCTCTTCAACATCCACGACCTAAAGTGGGATGAGGAGCTGCTGAAGTTGCTCGACATTCCGGCTTCCATGATGCCGGAGGTGAAGTCAAGCTCTGAGGTCTATGGCCACACCAAGACCACGATCTTCGCCCACGAGGTGCCCATCGCCGGTATCGCTGGCGATCAGCAAGCTGCCCTCTTCGGACAGATGTGTCTTGAGCCGGGTGCCATCAAGAACACCTATGGCACGGGCTGCTTCGTCATGCTCAACACGGGCGACAAGCCGGTCATGTCGAAAAACAACCTGCTCACCACTGTGGCCTGGAAGATCGGCGACCAGGTGAACTACGCACTGGAGGGATCTATCTATGTCGGCGGTTCGGTCGTGCAGTGGCTGCGCGACGGACTGGGCATCATCCAGAAGTCGTCCGACGTGGAGACGCTGGCTTCTACCGTACCCGATAGCGGTGGTGTCCGCTTTGTCCCGGCTCTGACGGGTCTGGCCGCGCCCTACTGGGACGCCTACGCCCGCGGCACTATTACGGGTATCACCCGTGGCACAACGGCGGCTCACATCGCCCGTGCTGCCCTCGACGGCATTGCTTTCCAGACCTATGACATCGCACAGGCCATGTCTCGCGACCTCAACGCCCCGCTCACGGAGCTGAAGGTAGATGGTGGTGCAAGCCGCAACAACCTGCTGATGCAGTATCAGGCCAACCTGCTGGGTATTAACGTGATCCGTCCGAAGATCACGGAGACCACCGCCCTGGGTGCTGCCTATCTTGCTGGTCTCGCTGTGGGCTTCTGGAAGGACATCGACGAGGTGAAGAAGCAGTGGCAGGTGGAGCGCACCTTTGAGCCGGCTGGCGAAACGACCGAGATAGAAGAGGCCAAGAAGGGCTGGAAGGATGCCATCCAGCGCACGCTGAGCCGCAAGTAGACTACCTCTCATACCGACTCCCTCCTGCCCGTCTCAGGAGAAGGAGGGAGCGGTATTGCTTACATCATTTGACAGAACAAGAATTATCAACTACACAAAAAACAACGAAATTATGGATTCTACATTGCTTTACAACTGCGCCCTCGAATTCTTGGGTACGCTGATCCTGGTCCTCCTCGGCGACGGTGTCTGCGCTTGTATGGGACTGAATAAGAGTAAAGGCCAGGGTGGTGGCTGGATTGTCATCACGCTCGGATGGGGTCTCGCCGTCATGGCGGGTGTCTTCGTAGCCCACGCCTCGGGTGCTCACCTCAATCCGGCTGTCTCCATCGGACTGGCTGCCGCTGGCTTGTTCCCCTGGGAGAATGTATTGCCCTACTCGGTTGCCCAAATGATCGGCGGTTTCGTCGGTGCCATCCTGGTATGGATCATGTATAAGGATCATTTCGATGCTACGGACGACCCTGACGGCAAGCTCGGCACGTTCTGCACCATGCCGGCCATTGACAACAAGCCGCTCAACTTCCTCCAGGAGGTGGTCTGCACCTTCGTGCTCGTGCTGCTGATCATCTGCTTTGGCACCTACGGCTCAGACATGGTCAACATCGGCGCTAGTAGCGCATGGCCTGTGACGATGGTGATCGTCTCTATCGGTATGTCGCTCGGTGGTGTGACTGGCTACGCCATGAACCCCGCTCGTGACCTCTCACCGCGTATCGCCCACGCCATCCTGCCCATGAAGGGCAAGAGAGACAGTGGCTGGGGTTACTCATGGGTGCCTGTACTCGGCCCGATCGCTGGTGCTGTACTCGCTGCCCTCGTGGCCTCACTGTATCACTTCTGCTAATCCCATAGCAAAGAAAATCATTCAACCGTAAAGAAAAAAGCAAACATTATGATGAAGTCTATATTTAAGGGTATGTTCGTGCTGGCAACACTCGCCCTCCCGACAACGATCAATGCTCAGAAGCTCCACTACAATGCTGGTCTCGAGACCTCACACCTGTGGCGCGGACTCGAGGTTTCCAAGGGCCTGACCTTCAACAACGAGTTTGCCATCTCCGACAACAACAACCACTTCCGCCTCGGAGCATGGGGTGGTATGCAGGTGGACGGCGACTACAAGGAGGCCGACATCTACGCAAGCTACACCATCGGTGGATTTAGCGTAGCCGTGTGGGACATCTACAATTTCTCCGACGGCATCTATGCCAACGACAAGCAGTATCGCTACTTCAACTATGATGCTCGCACGACGGGCCACTTCCTCGACGCTGCCATCAGCTACAACTTCGCACAGCATGGTCTGCCGCTCTCACTGAGCTGGGCTACCGTACTGGCCGGCCGCGATCGTGGCAACCTCAACAAGCAGAACATCTACTCTACTTTCGTGCAGGCTGCCTACACCTTCTATGAGGATGACAATTGGAAGGTGGATGCCAGCGTGGGTGGCAACTTCGCCCTCAGCAACTATGACGAGAACGACGGTGCCACGTTCTATGGCAAGTCGGCTGGTGTGAACGACGTGCGCCTGGGCTGCACCTACAAGCTCAAGGTAGGCAAGGCCAACCTCCCGATCACCTCGCAGATGATGTGGAACCCGGAGGCCAACAAGGGCTACTTCCGTGTGGCTATCAATCTGCTCGACATCTAAGTCAGAAGTCGTAAAGCCAACAAAGGAAGCCTACTGGGACAAACCTGGCAAGCGGGCTTCCAACATAGTTTAAATGAGATTAATGGGAACGTGTCCGGCCTTGGGCTGGACACGTTTTTTCATGTCCATCAGCATTCCTTTTGCCCATCATTTCCCTTTGCCCATCATGTTTCCTTTGTCCATCATGTTTTCTTTGTCCATTGGGCCTCCCCTGATCCTTCATCTTTCCCCTTGTCCATTGGGCTTTCCTTGGAGCTTTGGGGCATTAGGTTTCTCACGTTCCCATGCTTATCCGTTCGGCTTCCTACGGCCTGTGGTCCACGGCAGGTAGCGATAGATGGCCCATGTGACGAGGGTGATGAGAAGAAGATTAAGAAGAAAGACCACCAGGACTTCTGCATAGCAACCACGGTAGGTGTAGCCGAGGCGGGAAAAGACGGCGGTAAGGGCTGTGGGAACGCCACTACTGAAGAAATAATAGACGATGGATCGGCGTCCTGTCCAGGACACCATCGCGGCAAGCCAGCGAGGCATCTGCTCCACCCACCGCACGCCGTCGCGCTGCGAGATCGTGAAGAGGAGATAGAGGAGGAGCACGGAGAGCGCGTTCTTGACGAGAAACAGGCGGGGAAGAACGAGCGCGCCTACCAAGACAGAAGGCCACGAAGAACTCGCCACAAGGACATTGACAGGCAAGGAGAGCATCAACAGCAGAGCGAAAAGGCCAAGGCGCCAGCGCGTCCCGAGGCTATCGAAACGATGGACCATATAGCCCAGGAGAAGGAATGGCAAGGCCACGACGGCTTCATTCACGTGCCACCAGTTGGCCTCAAAAGCCAGACGACGCGTACCGAAGCCATAGGCCAGAGCTACGGCGAAAAGCCCTGCTCCGGCCAGCCAGCGCCAACGCGCACGCGACAGCCACAGGAGGAAACAGAAGAGGAGCTCGGCGACGGCCAAGGAGGCAATAAACCATGATCCTTGGCCCGTGAGGATGGTCAGCAGCAGATCGGAGATCGACCCGCCGTCACCATGGAGCCAAGCCTTGGGAAGCGCCAGGGCACTCGTGAAGATAAAATAAGGCATGAACACTCCGCGCAGCCACGAGTGCAGCTTATGCCGCAGGCGGAAACCCTCGGGACGATAGAAGAGATAGCCCGAAAGGAAGAAGAAGGCCATCAGCACGTCGGGGACGTACATCCTATAGGGAACGATATTATCGCCCGTGAAGCAGATCTCGGTGTGGTCGAAGATGATGGCAAGCATCAAGAATCCACGCAGAAGGTCGATCCAAAGCAGACGGGGCGCAGAGGCGGCGGGAGAAGCGGCAGAAGGTGATGTCATCGGAACAAGAAGCGTCGTAGAATCAAGAGGAGGTCAACCTGGACCCTGTTAATTATCTCTCCAAAAATACCCGTTAGTTATCTTTCCAGAATGCCTTGGTGAAAAGCACGAGGACGGTGAAGAGTTCGAGACGTCCCACCAGCATCAGAAACGCACAGATCCACTTCGCCACATCGGGCAACTGTGCCCACGACATCGTCGGACCAATCTCAAGGCCCAGGGTCGGGCCCACATTGCCCATACTACTGATAGCAATAGTGAAGGAGTTGGTGGAATCGACGCCACAGGCCATCATGGCAAATCCCAAAAGGAAGGCCAGGATCAGATAGAGGCCGACAAAGGCCAAGAGCGTGACGCGCTTCGACTGGGGGACGTTGTGCCCATCGACATTGAGAGGCAAGACGGCATTGGGATGGAGAATCTGGCGAAACTCATTGCGGATGATCTTCAGAATCATCACCGCGCGAATACTCTTCATGCCTCCACTCGTCGAACCAGAGCAACCGCCGACAACCATACAGAGGATGAGGGCAAACCACGTGACATGGGGCCATTTGGAAGCGTCGTCGCTGAAGAGGCCCGTGGTCGTGATGAAGGAGACCACCTGGAAGACACCACTGCGGAAGGCGCGCTCCAGGTCGTAGTGGTTGTGCCACATCAGTTCCACCATGACAAACAAGGTACAGGAGGTGACGACGAAGAGATAGAAGCGAAACTCGCTGTTGCGGAAGAGCTGTTTTATGCGAAAGCGGGCCACGGCAGCATAGAGCATCGTGAAATTGACGCCCGCAAGGAAGCAGAAGAGCGTACAGACATATTCCTCTGCAGGGGAGTGGAAGGTGGCAATGGATCCGCTCTCCGTGGCGAAACCTCCTGTGGCCGTACTGGTGAAGGCGTAGTTGATGGCATCAAACCAGCTCATACCGCACAGTTTATAAGAAAGGAAGCAGGAGATGGTCAGCACGACATAGACCGCCCAAATCCATTTGGCTCCCGTGCTGAGCTTGGGGTGGAGCTTGGTGACGATCGGTCCTGTGGCCTCGGCTGCAAAGACGCGCGTAGACCCACCGACAAACGAGGGCAGGATGGCTATCGTGAAAAAGACAATACCCAGACCACCAATCCACTGGGTGATGGAACGCCAGAAGAGCAGGCCACGTGGAAGCCGTTCAGGATAGTCGATGATGGTAGCTCCCGTCGTCGTAAAACCCGATATGGTCTCAAAGAAGGCGTCCGTCACCGAATGGAGATAGCCGCCTATCAAGAAAGGCATCATGCCAAAGATCGTGAAGAGCACCCAGACGGTCGTCACCACGAAATAGGCATCGCGTCTGCTCAGCGCATTGGAAGCCTTGAGGCCCAGCAAGCGGAAAGCTACACCAGCGGCTATAAGCACGACGACACTCCACGTGAAGGGCATAACGTCGCTGCCGCCATAGTAGAGGGCCACCCCCAAACTACAGGACATAAGCAGCGCCTCGATGAGCAGCAACGATCCGAAGATTTTGGAAATAAGTTTGGTATTGAGCATATCGCGCTTTTTGTCACTATGCTAATTGTCTGTACACTATTGTCACTATACTTATTGCCAGCACACTTATTGCCAGCACTATTGTCCGAACGCTAATTGTCAGTACAAGCAGGAGGTCAGTTGAAAAGTCCCTCCAACTTCTTGACGCTGACGTTATGGCAGAACACCACCACACTATCGCCTGCCTCGATCTGCGTGTTGCCCGAGACGAGCATTCCCTCGCCGTTGCGCACCAGTCCACCGATGGTCATTCCTTTGGGAAGTCCCAAGTCCTTGACGGGACGGCGCGTCACCTTCGACCCCTGCACAGGCACAAACTCAGCCACATCTGCGTCTGCCGACATGAGGAAGCGCACGTTGTGGACATTGGCGTCGAGCATCATCTGATAGATGTGGCTGGCAGCAATGGCGCGCTTGTTGATGATCGTACCTATATCAAGGCTCTCCGCCATATAGGCGTAATCGACGTTCTCCACCATCGCCACCGTCTTTCTCACTCCCATGCGCTTGGCCATCAGACAGGCCAAAATATTGGTCTCAGCCTTCCCTGTCAATGCGACAAAGGCCTGAGTAGAGCGGATTCCCTCCTCGCTCAGCAGCGAAAGGTCGCGACCGTCGCCATTGATGACGAGGATATCATCGTCAAACTTACTGTTGAGGGCCTCACATCGCTCCACGGTCTTCTCGATGACCTTCACCTGCATGTATTCCGGCATTTGGCGGATGGCGCGGACTGCGGTAGACCCACCACCCATCACCATCACGTTCTTCACATCCACGTAGTGTTCCTTGCCCACCACACGGCGGATATAGGGGATGTAGTTGCGTGTGGTCATAAAGTAGGCGAGGTCGTAGAGCTTCAGCACGTCGCTTCCTCGCGGGATGATCGTGTCTCCGCGACGGCGTATGGCCACGACGTGGAAGGGGTCGTCGGGTCCCGAGATCTCATGGAGCGGCTTGTCGAGCACCTTGCAGGTCTCGCGGAGCTTGATGCCCAGCATCACCAACGCACCGTCGTGGACATCCCATCGCTGCCGCACCCACGACATTTTCAGACCGTTGATGATGTCGCGGGCAGCCAGCATCTCGGGATAGATGATGCTGCTGATGCCCATTTCGTGGAAGAGTTCCTTGTTCTGCGGATCCACATACTCCGAACTGTCGATCTTGGCAACGGTCTTCTTCGCACCCAGCGCCTTCGCCAGTCCACATGCCGTCATATTATAGCTCTCATCGGGCGTGACGGCGATGAAGAGGTCAGTATCCTCCACCCTTGCCTCTTTCAGACTACGGATGCTGGTGGCCGAGGCGTGCATGGTGAGCAGATCATAATCAATGGCCAGCTTGCCCAGTTTCTCCTCGTCCTGATCCATGAGCACTACCTCCTGCTTGTTGCGGGAGAGCAACTTGGCAAGATACGACCCGATGGCGAATGCGCCTGCTATAATTATCCTCATACTTGATTTATTCCTTACTCAACAATTCCTTAATGTCCTCATAGCCGTAGCCACAGAGGTGGCGCAACTGGCCGACCGTGCCCTGCTCGACGAAACGGTCAGGCATACCGAGGCGCGTCATGCGTGGGGCAAAACCGTGGTCGCTCATCCACTCCAGTACGGCCGCCCCCATACCGCCCGTACGGATACCGTCCTCGATGGTGACAACACGATCAAAACGACTGCCCACCTCCTGCAGGATGCGCTCGTCGAGCGGCTTGAGGAAGCGCATGTCATAATGGAAAATCGTGTGATGCTGAGGATTGCCTTCCTCGGCCAGCGCCTGGATGGCACGCTGCACATCATTGCCCACAGGGCCGATGGTCAGCACGGCCACGTCGCCGGACTTCGGATCGCCCTCGGTCAGTCTGCGGCCCGTACCCACCTCTACCTCCGTGAGCGGGCAGCGCCAGTCTGTCAGCACACCACGGCCGCGCGGATAGCGGATGACGAAGGATCCCTTGTCGGGCAACTGAGCCGTGAACATCAACCGCCGCAACTCGCGCTCGTCCATCGGAGAGGCTATCGTGAGATTGGGGACAGGACGAAGGGCGGCCATGTCGAACGCACCGTGATGGGTCGCGCCGTCTTCGCCGACTAGTCCGGATCGGTCCAAACAGAGCACAACGGGCAGGTTGAGGATCGAGAGGTCGTGGATGATGCTGTCGTAGGCTCGCTGCGAAAACGCACTATATATAGCACAGAACGGCAACAACCCGTCCTTGGCCATACCGGCTGAGAAGGTGACAGCATGGCCTTCGGCTATTCCCACATCGAAGGCGCGGGTCGGCATTTCGTTCATCAATATGGAGAGCGAGCTACCACTGGGCATGGCTGGGGTAACACCCACGATGCGGTCGTTTTGGCGCGCCAGTTCCAGCAGCGTCTCGCCAAACACATCCTGAAACTTTGGTGGCTGCGGTTCGGCGGATTCACTCTTCAGCCGCTTGCCTGTCTCGGGATCAAACTTGCCTGGAGCATGCCAGATCGTCGCGCTCTCCTCGGCAGGCTTATAGCCTTTGCCCTTCTTGGTGTGAAGATGGAGGAGCTTCGGCCCCTTCATATCCTTGATCTGTCGGAGGATACGCACCAATTCCGTTACGTCGTTGCCGTCGTAAGGACCAAAATAGCGGATGTTCATCCCCTCAAACATATTCTGCTGATGGGCCAACGCACTCTTCAGGGCATTGTTCAGTCTGATAATGCCTTTCCTCCGGTCGTCGTTCAGGTAGCCACGCTCGTGCAGCCACTGGCTGGCTTTGAAGCGGAGACGGTTGTAGGTCTCGTTCGTGTCCAGATTGAGCAGGTATTTCTCCATACCGCCCACAGACCGGTCGATACTCATGTCGTTGTCGTTGAGGATAATGAGCAGGTCGTTGGGCTGGCTGGAGACATTGTTGAGTCCCTCAAAGGCCAGTCCGCCACTCATCGCACCATCGCCAATGATAGCCACAGCATGGCGGTTTTCCGTCTTTTTGCCGCCAAGCTTCGCCGCCACGGCCATTCCCAGCGCCGCCGAGATGGAGTTGGAAGCATGGCCGCAGGTGAACGTGTCGTACTCGCTCTCCAAAGGAGACGGGAACGGACGAAGTCCGCCCAACTTCCGATTGAGCTTAAACTGCTCACGGCGTCCGGTCAGGATCTTGTGGCCGTAGGCCTGATGACCTACGTCCCAGACGATGCGGTCGTCGGGAGTATTGAACACGTAATGTACGGCCACGGTGATTTCCACGACACCGAGGCTCGAAGCCAAGTGACCGGGGTTGACCGCCACCTCTTCTATAATGTTTCTGCGAAGCTCACGACACACCTCTGGCAGGTCCTTCACCTCCAGTTTGCGCAAGTCGCTTGGATAATCTATTTGGTCAAGCAGTATCCGATGGTTTTCTTCCGCCATTTCTTTTCCCACTTATAAAGTTTTGCAAAGTTACGAATAAGCGAGCGCAAAGCCAAAGGAAAAGGGAAGAATTTCCCTTTTACGAGGGCTTGGCCGAGCGAAAGTAACTTATTTAGAGTTACGAAAGTAACTTATCTGGGGTTGCGGAAGTAACTTATTTAGAGTAGCGGAAATAACTTTTCAAAACGGCCGCTATCAACTTTTGTAGCCTAACATTTGGTGGATTCGATGGAAAATCGTATTTTAGCGGCTGAAAACCAAAAGCGACAAGAAACATGACGATAATCGGAGAAAACTACATACGGTTCGACTGGGCGATGAAACGCCTGCTACGCAACAAGGCCAATCATGCGGTGTTGGAAGGATTTCTGTCCTCATTGATAGGAAAGAAGTTTAAGATACAACGGTTTCTTGAGAGCGAGAGCAACCAGGAGGACGAGACCGACAAATACAACCGAGTGGATATATTGGCAGAGAACGAGAACGGAGAACTCTGCATCATAGAGGTGCAGAACAACCGCGAGCTCACCTATTTCCACCGCATGCTCTACGGTGTGTCAAAGGCCATCACGGAATATTTTGGGCTGGGAAGTCCCTACGACAAGGTGCGTAAAGTCTATTCCATCAACATCGTCTATTTCGAATTGGGCCAGGGCAAAGACTATGTGTATCACGGCAAGACAGAATTTAGGGGTGCGCATGAACCACATGACATTCTCAAACTCTCCGTCCGTCAGAACAAGAAGTTCTTCGGTATCGATGAGCGGAGCCTTATGAGCAGAAAAGAGGCGGGCGACCTGTTTCCGGAATACTACATACTGCGCGTGAACGACTTTGACAAAGTGGCCACTACCCCACTCGACGAGTGGATAGAATTTCTCAAAACGGGACAAATTAGCGACAAGGCCACGGCCGAAGGCCTTGCCGAGGCGCGCGAATGCTTACGGGTGGACTCGCTCTCCGACCATGACAAGCGAGCGTACGTTCGACACATGGAGTCTATACGACACATGAAAAGCATTTTTGATACCAGCCACTACGAAGGCTACGAAGAGGGGATAGAGGAAGGAAGAGCAGAAGGAAGAGCAGAAGGGAGAGCAGAAGGGAGAGCAGAAGGAAGAGCTCAGGGAATAGCGGAAGGAAGAGCAGAAGGTGAATTGGAAAAGAGTTTGGAGATAGCACGCAACCTTCTTTCCCTTGGCATACCTGTCTCACAAGTGTTGAAAGCTACAGGGCTGACCCAGGAACAAATCAACAAGATATAAGAACAAGACGGCGGCACGTTGCTCACAAAGACACTCAAAAGGCTGGCAGGGGACCAATTCCCTTGCCAGCCTTTTGAGATGATAGCTGGGATAACAGCCTCTTTATACTATTACGCGCCAAGCACGGCAGCGGCGAAGGCTTTGCCATATTCGCGCCACTTGCGCTCAGCCTCCATGTCGGGAGCCCAAAGCTGCTTGCCCGGTTCGGCGGCAATCTCGAAGCCCGCTTCCTCCAATCGCTGCTGGATGCGCTTCTCGCCACCGCCGCCCCAGCCAATGGAGCCAAAGGCCGCAGCCTTCTTGTTCTTACACTTCATACCGTGGATCATTTCCAGGAGTCCGGCAATGGCGTAGGTAATGCCCATATTGACCGTCGGGCTGCCCACCATAATGGCCTTGGAGCGGAACACCTCGACGAGAATGTCGTTCTTGTCGTCCTTGGCAGCGTTCATCAACACCACACGGACGGTCGGGTCGAAATCGCGGATGCCGTCGGCAATGGCCTGGGCCATGCGTCGCGTGCTCTGCCACATCGTATCATAGATGATGGTGATCTGATGCTCCTGATAGTTGGTTGACCACTGGAGATACTTTTCTACGATCTCGCCGATATGGTTGGTCCAGATGACTCCGTGGGACGGAGCGACCATCTTCAGAGGCAGGTTCATGCCTACTATTTCCTTCACCTTGCGGTTGACCATCGGGTTGTAGATATTGAGGATGTTGGCATAGTACTTCTCAGCCTCATCAAACAGGTCCTTCTGGTTCACCGTGTCGTCGTAAAGGCTCTCCGTAGCGTAGTGCTGTCCGAAGACGTCGTTGGAAAAGAGGATCTCCTCCTTGTCCGCATAGGTCACCATGGTGTCGGGCCAGTGGCACATCGGAGCCTCAACAAACGTGAGCGTGTTCTCGCCGATGCAGAGCGTGTCGCCCGTTTTCACGTTATGGAAGTTCCAATCCTTATGATACAGTCCGCGCAAGATGCCTTCCGCCTTCTTCGTGCAATAGATCGGCGTATCAGGAATCTCGCGCATCAGCACGGGCAGTGCACCGCTATGGTCGCTCTCGCTGTGGTTCACCACGATGGCATCGATTGCTTGGAGGTCGATCTCTTCCTTGAGATGGGCCACAAACTCCTGGTCATAAGGATTCCATACCGTGTCGATGAGGACGGTCTTCTCGTCCCGGATCAAATAGGAATTGTAGCTTGTACCCTTGTGGGTAGAAAGCTCGTCGCCATGGAAGGTCTTCAGTTCCCAGTCAATCTTGCCTACCCATGTCACTTTGTCGGTTATTCTCTTTCCCATAATGATTTGCTATTGATTAGATGTTCGTTCGGGGGGCAAAGGTACAACTAAATATCGACAATCTATAGAAATTACAAACAAAAAGTCTTTAAAAGAAAAAATAGTGACAAAGCACGCTGCGTGACAAATGCGGGTCCTACGAGAATTGGCATTATTTTTGCAACCAAATTTCCAGTCGAGATTGCTGTCGTAATTGCTGTCGATTTTCCAGTCGAAAATTGTAGTCGAGATTGTAGTCGAACAAGAAATAATCACAGAGCAAAAACTATCAGAGAGCAAATGAATATAGAAGAAGTAAGGAGCTATGCGCTTTCGCTGCCAGGCGTGACCGAAGACCAACCGTTTGGCGAGGACAATGTCACCTTCCGCGTGGAAGGCAAAATCTTCCTGTGCCTTTGGCTGGGTAGAGAGGGACAAGACTGGAAGGGCGGGCCACGCTTTGCCTGCAAATTGCCTCCCGAGCGAAACGAGACGTTGCGCCTGCAGTATGAGGCGGTGACGCCAGCCTTCCACTGGAACAAGAAGCATTGGAGCGACGTATATTATGAGCAATTGGCCACACCGCTGGTGAGAGACTGGATCAGAGAGTCGCACGACCTGGTCGTCAGCAAACTGCCCAAAGTACTCAGGGCGAAATATCTCTGAGAGACATACGGCCAAGTCGCTCACCACAGCAAACCACTTGCCACAGAAAGCTGCTTGCCACAGAGAACTGCTTGCTACAGAAAACTGCTTGCCACAGAAAGCTGCTCGCCACAGCAAACTACTTGCCATAGAAAGCTGCTTGCCATAGAAAGTTGCTCGCCACAGACAGAAAAGGCTGCGCTGGTCTTCTTTCGACACCACGCAGCCTTTGTTGCTTACTGATTACTGATCTTGCAGAACCACTTTGTCAGTCCGCCATCATTTGTAGCGCATCCACTTGATGATTTCCTTCATGCTCGGCTTTTTGCCGTACATGAGGATGCCGACACGATAGATCTTGCCACCAGCCCAAATCATGAAGAAGACCGTGGCGTAGAGCAAGACGACGCTCAGCAATTCCTGCCACAAGGGCACGCCAAAGGGGATGCGCACCATCATGACGATGGGAGAGGTCAGGGGAAACAGAGAGGTCCAGAAAGCCAGCGGACCATCGGTATTCTCGACACTATACATGGCGGCGTAAAGACCGAAGAGGGTGATCATCGTGACGGGAATGACAAACTGCGAACTGTCCTCCTGCTCGTTGATACTGGCTCCCGTGGCAGCGAAGAAACTCGCATAGAGGAGGTAGCCTCCGACAAACATGAGCAGGAACATGATGGCCAGTTCGGCCAAAGGCAAGTTGCCAAGCATAGAAAGCATCTCCTGCGCCTCGACATTGGGCTGGGCCTGAGCCGCCTGCATCACGGCAGGATTGGCAGCAGACATCGTGTCCATGGCGTTGATACCGAAATAGACGGACACGCCCGAGAGAATCACCACAAGCAGGATGGCCCAAATAGCCATTTGAAGGAGACCTACGAGCATCACGCCAATAATCTTTCCCATCATCAGTTCAAAAGGCTTGACACTGCTCACCATCAGTTCGACGATGCGGTTGGCCTTCTCCTCGATGACGCTCTGCATCACCTGGCCTCCATAGCCTACGACGAACATATAGATGAGGAACGTGAACAGGAATCCCACCACCATGGCTACGACACCGCTGGAGATGGTCTCGTCGCCCTGATCGTTCCACTTCACGGTCTCTACCTTCGTACCTTTTTCCACCTCGCTGATGATCTTGTCGAGTTGGGCAATGCCCGAGGCTTTCAGCCGCTGCTGCCTCACCTGATCGTCCAGGGTCGTTTGGACGTAGGAGAGCAAGTTGACAGGCACCTCCTTCCTACTATAGATACAGACCTTCGCCTTGTTGTCGAGCAGTCCGCGGGGAATGCTCACCACGGCGTCGTAGGGAGATTCCTCGCTACGCATCTCGTTGTTGAGACTTGGCACCAGCGTGAAGTGGAAGGTCTCCGTTTCCTTCAGCGCCTTGAAGTATTGTCCCGAGGGATCGATGACGGCCACGTGCTGCTGCTCGTCGTTCTCGATCGACGAGAGCCAAAGCGGCACAAAGATGAGCGCGGCCATGATGAGTGGCGAGACGATGGTGAGCACGATGAAACTCTTCTTCTGAATGCGCTTGAGAAACTCGCGCTCGATGATTATCAATATTTTGTTCATGGTTGCGGGGGGTTAAAGATTGCTGGAGGGATTCACACTTTCTTCCGCCTTCGACTGCTGACGGTTTTCTATCTGCTCATCGGCCCACTGCGCGTCTTTGCCGATCAGCTGGAGGAAGATGTCGTTCATCGACGGGATCTGTTCTGCAAAAGCGCGCACCTCCACCTTGCCGGCCAGATAGCCGACCAGTTGGTTGCCCGTGGCGTCGCCGTGAGCCTTGAGCAAGTAGGAGTGGATACCTGCGCGCTCCTCCTGGCGAACTATGTCAAAGGGGCTGTCAGGCTCCACAGAGAGCACGTCGGGCGTCTGAAGCTCATAGAGGCCCGTGCGGTGGGCCTCCTTGATCTGTCTCATGTCGCCCTTGAGCACCACCTCGGAGTGGTTGATGAGCGCGATGTCGTCGCAGATTTCCTCCACGCTGGCCATGTTGTGGGTCGAGAAGATGATGGTGTGTCCCTTCTCCTTGAGTTGGAGAATCTCCTGCTTGAGTTGCTCGGCGTTGACCGGGTCGAAGCCCGAGAACGGCTCGTCGAAGATGAGCAGGTCGGGCTCGTGGAGGACGGTGATGATAAACTGCACCTTCTGCGCCATTCCCTTGGACAATTCTTCGAGTTTGCGGTTCCACCAGGGCATGATGCCAAACTTCCGAAACCACTCCTTGAGGCGGGTCTCGGCCTCGCGCCTTGTGAGCCCTTTGAGTCGGGCCAAATAGACCGCCTGCTCGCCCACCTTCATCTTTCGATAGAGTCCGCGCTCCTCGGGCAGATAGCCGATGCGGGCCACGTCGGCGGGCTGCATCTGCCGTCCGTCGAAGATCACCTCGCCCCTGTCGGGAGCAGTGATGCGGTTGAGGATACGGATCAAGGTGGTCTTGCCCGCACCGTTGGGACCAAGGAGTCCGAAGACGCGGCCACGACGCATGGTCAGCGAGACATCGCTGAGCGCGACGTGACGGTCGAACGCCTTGGTGACATTTCTCACTTCAATAAAATTCTCCATTTGTATTGTTTAAGAGTAAAAAAGAAATCCCCAAGCGCATGATCTTCCTTCTTGTATCCTATATAGTCTTTGTTGCGTCCTATATAGTCCTTCTCCATATTCTATATAGTCCTTTCTACAGTCCTATATAGAATGAGACAAGCGGGAGTCCACCATGCGATTGGGGACGAAAGGATGTCAAATATTAAGCTTCGAAGTTCTTCAAGTCGTCGGCGTGGAAGGCCTGGATATAGGCGGCCTTGCCCATCACCTCCTCCTCGGCCATGCGCACAAAGACGTTGGCACTCTTCTCGAACAACTCCGGCGCGCGCGTTGCGTCGTCGAGGATGAGCAGGGAAGCGACGATATCGGCAGTCATGTCGTAGAGACGACGGCCCAGGAAATCGTGCTCGTCCTGGTTGGCGCCCGCCTTGACCTTGTCGAGGCAAGCCTCGTAGGTAGCCACGAGTTTGGCCACACGCTCCTGCAGCGGCTTGAGACTCTCGGAGACCTCACCCTGCAGCATCTCCTTCATGATGTTGAGGTAGGTGCCATTGGTGATGTAGCGGATGGCAGCCACTACCTGCAACTGGGTCGTACCCTCATAGATAGAGAAGATACGCGCGTCGCGGAAGAGGCGCTGCGACTTATACTCCATGATGAAGCCCGAACCACCGTGGATGGAGATGGCATCGTAAGCATTTTGGTTGGCCCACTCGGAGTTGGTACCCTTGGCCAGCGGCGTGAAGGCATCAGCCAGTCGGTTCCACTTCTTCAGTTCCTGACGCTCCTCGGGCGTCAGCTTGCGGTCGCGGCCGATATCCTCCAGTGCCTTGTAGAGATCGACATAGCGTGCCGTCTGATAGAGCAGGGAGCGACCCGCGTCGAGCTTTGCCTTCATGCGCGAGAGCATGTCATAGACGGCGGGGAAGCTGATGATCTTCTTGCCAAACTGCATGCGCTCCTTGGCGTAGGAGAGACCCTCGTTGTAAGCCTCCTGCTCCACGCCGACGCTTTGGGCGGCAATGCCCAGGCGCGCACCATTCATCAAGGCCATCACATACTTGATGAGACCCATGCGTGTACTGCCACAGAGCTCTGCCTTGGCGTTCTTGAAGACCAGCTCGCAGGTGGGCGAACCGTGGATACCGAGTTTGTGCTCGATGTGGCGCACCGTGACGCCGCCACTCTGCTTGTCGTAGATAAACATCGAGAGGCCGCGTCCGTCGTGTGTGCCCTCCTCAGAGCGGGCAAGCACCAGGTGGATATCAGAGTCGCCATTGGTGATGAATCGCTTCACACCGTTCAGACGCCACGTGCCGTCCTCGTCCTGTGTGGCCTTGAGCATGACGCGCTGCAGATCGCTACCAGCGTCGGGCTCCGTGAGGTCCATCGACATCGAGGCTCCCTCGCAGACGCGGGGGATGTACTTCTGTCGCTGCTCCTCCGATCCAAACTCATAGAGCGTGTCGATGCAGCTCTGCAGGCTCCAAATGTTCTGGAATCCCGCATCGGCCGCCGAGATGACCTCGGAGAGCATGGAGAAGACCACGTTGGGGAGGTTCAGGCCACCGTACTTACGCGGCATGGAGACACCCCACAGGCCCGCCTTGCACGTAGCGTCGATATTCTCGACCGTCTTGCTCGCATAGACCATGCGTCCATCGACGAGGTGCGGACCTTCCAAATCGACCGACTCACTGTTCGGTTCGATGATGTTGGCGGCCACGTCGCCCGTAATGTCCAACACGCGCTTATAGTTCTCTATCGCATCTTCATAGCAGACGGGAGCGTCGGCAAACTGATCCTTGTCAGCATAGCCCTTCTCCTTCAGCTCCACGATGCGCTTCATCAACGGGTGATCGAGGTGGAACTCAATCTCCGGATGGTCGGTATAGTAATTTGCCATAATATGAATTCCCTGCCGCCCGGCCCTTAGGAGCCCGGCATGAGGGGGTCTTTTTTACTTTGTATTTTCCTTATAATATTTTATTAGCTTGGGAACCACCTCCTCTACGCTGCCCGTGATCACATAGTCGGCAATGCGGTTGATGGGCGCCTCAGGGTCGGTGTTGACCGAGATGATGATGCCCGAGTCCTGCATTCCGGCGATATGCTGGATCTGTCCCGAGATGCCACAGGCGATATAGACCTTCGGGTGGACCGTGATGCCAGTCTGACCGATCTGACGATCGCTATCGACCCATCCTGCGTCCACGGCCGCGCGGCTTGCGCCGACCTCTCCATGCAGGAGGTTGGCCAACTCAAAGAGCAGGTCGAAGTTTTCCTTTGATCCCACGCCGTAGCCACCAGCCACGACGATCGGCGCGCCCTTGAGGTTGTGCTTGGCCTCCTCGACGTGGCGGTCGAGCACCTTGACGACATAGTCCTCTGCCGGCACATACTTGGCCACCTCAGGATAGACCACCTCGCCCTTGGCCTTGCCCTCATAGAGCGCCTTCTGCATCACGCCCGGGCGCACCGTGGCCATCTGCGGGCGGTGCTCAGGATTGACGATCGTGGCGACGATGTTGCCACCGAAGGCGGGACGAATCTGATAGAGGAGTCCATCATAGTGCTTTCCGGCCTTGCGGTCGTCGAAGTCGCCGATCTCCAGTTCGGTACAGTCGGCGGTCAGTCCGCTCGTCAGCGACGACGACACGCGCGGTCCCAAGTCGCGTCCGATGACCGTGGCGCCCATCAGCGCGATCTGCGGCTGCTCCTCCTTGAAGAGGTTGACCAGGATGTCGGTATGGGGAGCGGAGGTGTAGGGGAAGAGACCCTCGCCGTCGAAGACAAACAGTTTGTCCACACCATACGGCAGGATCTGCTCCTCGACCTTTCCCTTGATGTCCTTTCCGGCTACGATGGCGTGGAGCTCCACGCCCTGCTGATTGGCCAGTTTGCGGCCCTTGGTGAGCAACTCCTGTGACACCTCGGCCACCTTCGTGCCCTCTATCTCGCAATAAACAAATACGTTATTCATCTTGTCGTTTGTCTTAGCCAATAATCTTTTCGTCCAACAATTCCCTTACGAGGCTCTCGATATCCTTGTCCTCGCCGGTCAGCGTCTTGCTCTCCTTGGCCTGGAAGACGATGTTCTTCACGGCCTTGACCTTGGTGGGCGATCCGCTGAGACCACACTGTGAGGGGTCGCCATCGACATCGGCCACGCTCCACTGGTGGAGCGTCAGGTAGGGGCGCTCCTCATAGAGCTTGCTCCAGGGCTCCTCGCCCGTGCGCTCCATGGGGCAGGTGGCATACTTGTACTTCATCACGAGCTTGGCGTTGCACGGGCGGCACGGTGCAGCCGATCCATTGACGGTGACGACGACGGGCAGCGGTGTCTCCACCGTCTCCACACCTCCGTCGATATGGCGGCGGATCGTGGCCTTGCCCTCCTCCACCTTGAGGATCTCCTCAGCATAGGTCACCTGGTTGAGCCCCAGCTTCTGTGCTACCTGCGGGCCCACCTGGGCCGTGTCGCCGTCGATAGCCTGTCGGCCACCGATGACGATATCCACATCGCCAATCTTTTGGATGGCCGTGGCCAGTGCATAGGATGTGGCCAGCGTATCGGCACCTGCGAAGAGGCGGTCCGTCAGCAGCCAGCCAGTATCGGCACCTCGGTACAATCCCTGGCGGATGATCTCGCCCGCGCGCGGAGGACCCATCGTCAGCAGGCCTACCGTGCTCCCCGGGTGCTGCTCCTTGAGGCGCAAGGCCTGCTCCAGCGCATTAAGGTCTTCGGGATTGAAGATGGCGGGCAAAGCGGCGCGATTCACCGTTCCTTCGGCCGTCATCGCATCTTTGCCCACGTTTCTCGTGTCGGGTACTTGCTTGGCAAGTACAACAATCTTTAAACTCATAAATCCTGTATGTGTTACTTATTTTCTTATTTCTATCTTATCCTCCAGTCTTTTCACCGTTTTGTATTCCACCAAACCGCTATTCGTGAAACAACCTGAGTGATGTATCCTAAAAGAACCGCTGCAAAGGTAGTTATTTTCCCCGTTATGGGCAAACATTGTGCACAAAAACGACAAAGATGTGCACAAATCGGGGCAAATGTGTAAACAAAATCCCTCATTTTGGGAAGAAGCCGACCGACTTTCTTGCCAAAACGAGGGATTTGAGACTTTATTCCAATGGCGCCCCATCGCCAGTAGGCCTATATGGTTCGACTATATGGCTCGACTATATGAGCGGCTATATGGTTCGACTACACGAGCGGCTATATGAGCGGCTATATGGGCGGCTATTGGAGCAGCTTATAGGGTTCGACAGCTTATACGAGGGTAGCCACCACCTCATCGCGCGACTGCGGGAGCAGGTCGATGACCGGTATCTCGGGCAGGGTGTAGCATCCCGGGGCCAGTCGGAAGGAGGCGCGGGCCACACCGACCAGGATCTGCGCCGTGAGCGCCGGGTTGTTGATGCTCATATCGAAGGACATACGCTGGTTGGGCGTCTTGCCGCTCGTGCCCTTGCGGGTGAGGTGTACGCCGTGGCCCATATCGCGCACGTCGTCCACCGACTTCACGGCGAAGACGTGGAGCTCGTCGTGGGCAAAGTAGTCGTCAGCCTTGAGTTCCGCCTCGACCTGCGCCACGGTGTAGCCGTCCTCCAGTTCCACATAGACCATGCGGCGATGGATGCCCTCGCCCAGGGGGATGGTCATGGAGAGCGCGTTCTTGACGCCCTTCTTGGAGCGAGCCACGACGCTGTGGCCCATCGACATACCCGGACCGAAGTTGGTGTAGGTGAGGCCCTTCGGGGCGAGTGCCTCCAGGAGCACGCGCACCACGGAGTCGCTTCCCGGGTCCCATCCAGCGGCGATGACGCTGACGCGGCCCGCCTTCTTGCAGTTTTCCATCTGTCGCGTGCGGTATTCGAGGATGCTGGTGTGGATGTCGAAGCTATCGACGGTGTTAATGCCCAAGGCCACCAGGCGCTCGGCGTAGTCGGGACAGGAGCGCGTCGGCGTGCAGAGGAAGGCCACGTCGACCTCCTTGAGCTTCGTGATGTCGTCGACCACCTCGTAGGGGGTCAGTTCGAGTGGTTTGTCCTTGTCACCCTGACGGCGTACAACGCCTGCAATCTCAAAATCGGGGGCAGCCTCAAGAGACTCGACCGTGTAACGTCCGATGTTGCCGTAGCCAACTACGGCGGCTCTGATTTTCTTCATAGGTCATTAACTTTTTGTTATTCTGCAAACAATTTTCGCCGACAAAAGTACATTTTTTCCATGAAACGAAATGTCACTGACTTGTTTTTTTAACAAAAATACCTACTTCTTGTCATAAATCAAGCATCCGAAGTTTTGAGCCTCACCACTCTTTGTCATCAAATCGTAACCCGCAAAGCGCGCCGCGTTCCACATTTTTTGCCTAACTTTGCCCCCGATTCATGAACATTCGTAAATATGGAAGACAAGCATTATCGCATACTGGTGGTCGACGACGAGGCCGACCTCTGCGAGATTCTTCAGTTCAACCTGGAGGCGGAGGGCTACCGGACCGACGTGGCCTACTCCGCCGAAGAGGCGCTGACGCTGGACATTGCCGCCTACGATCTGCTGCTGCTGGACGTGATGATGGGCGAGATGTCGGGTTTCGAGATGGCCAGAAGAGTGAAGGACAACCCGCTGACGAAGCAGACGCCCATCATCTTTCTGACCGCGCGCGACACGGAGGACGACACCGTGGAGGGCCTCAACCTCGGCGCCGACGACTACATCTCGAAGCCTTTCTCGCTGCGCGAGGTGCTGGCCCGTGTCAAGGCGGTGCTGCGCCGCACGGCGCAGGACGAGGAGGCGCAGGACGAGGAGGGCGTGATCCGCTTCCAGGGGCTCGTCCTCGACGACAACCGCAAGGAGGTGTGGGTCGATGGGGAGCATGTCGCGCTCACGCGCATCGAGTATTCGCTGCTCCTGATGATGCTGGAGAACAAGGGGAAGATCCTGAGCCGCCAGCAGCTCATCAATCATGTGTGGCCCCACGACGTGATCGTGCTCGACCGCACCGTGGACGTCAACATCACGCGGCTGCGCCGCAAGGTGAAGGCCTACGCCGAGCATATCGTGACGCGGCAGGGATTCGGCTACGGATTTGAGGTGAAGACCAACTGACGGGATGATGGGAGACGGAAGGATGAGACAGAACAACCAAGGGACTACTCAAGGGAACATCCAAGGGACTACTCAAGGGAACATCCAAGGGAACATCCAAGGGACTACGCCAGGGAACAACCAGCAGACTACGCAAGGGGACAACCAAGGGACCGCCCAGGGGCCCACGGGGCTTCCTCCCTTCGCGCCGCTGCGCACCCGCATCCCCGTGGGAATGCGCCTCTACCTCGGGGTGCTCTCCATCTTCCTGCTCTTTGCCTTCACCTTCATCGTCTATCAGCAGCGACGGGAGAAGGACTACAAGGTGTCGGTGCTCGACGCGCGCCTCCAGGACTTCAACGTGCAGATGAGCGAGGCCATCACCTCGTCGCCGAAGGACATCAAACCGTTCATCGACCGCTACATCGTCGACAACGACATGAGGGGGCTGCGCGTGACGCTCATCCGCCCCGACGGCACGGTCTTCTACGACACGTGGCAGAAGGACCTGAGCCACATCCACAACCACGCCAACCGCCAGGAGGTGCGCCAGGCCCTCGACGACGGCAGCGGCCACGCCATCGAGCGCAAGAGCGCCACCGTGCCGCAGGCTTTCTTCTACTCCGCCACCTATTTCCCCTCCCACCGCTACATCGTCCGCAGCGCCCTGCCCTACAACGACAACCTCGCCAGCGTGCTCAACACGGACAAAAACTATCTTTGGTTTGCGCTGGGGGCCGTCGTGCTGCTGACGCTCCTGCTCTACAACTTCACGCGCCGACTGGGCAACAACATCACCAAGCTGCGCCTCTTCGCCTCGCGGGCCGACCACAACGAGTCGCTCGACATCAAGGACCTGGCGGTCTTTCCCGACGACGAGCTGGGCGACATCGCCGAGCGCATCATCAAGGTCTATAAGCGCTACCAGCGCACGCGCAGGGAGCAGGACGAACTCAAACGCCAGCTCACCCACAACATCGCCCACGAGCTGAAGACGCCCGTGGCGAGCATCCAGGGCTACCTGGAGACGCTCATCAACCATCCCACGATCGACGAGAAGACGCGCCAAATGTTTTTCGACCGCTGCTACGCGCAGAGCCAGCGGCTCTCCTCGCTGCTGGCCGACATCTCGACGCTCAACGTCATGGACGAGGTGAAGGACCTCCACGGCAAGGAGACGGTGGACATCGCGCGGATGGTCCGGGAGATCGAGCAGGAGACGGCATTGCAGTTTCAGCAAAGGCAGATGAGGCTTCTCGTCTCTCTGCCAGCCGAGCTGACGGTGAGGGGCGTGAGGAGCATGCTCTACAGTATCTTCCGCAACCTCATCGACAACGCCCTGGCCTATGCGGGAGAGGAGACGACCGTCTATGTCAAGGCTCGTGCCGAGGACAACTATTGGCAGTTTACCATCGCCGACACGGGCCGCGGCGTGCCCGAGGAGCATCTGCCGCGCCTCTTCGAGCGCTTCTACCGCGTCGACAAGGGGCGAAGCCGGTCGCTCGGAGGCACAGGACTGGGGCTCGCCATCGTCAAGAACGCCGTCATCCTCCACCGCGGCAGCATACGCGTCAGCAACCGCAAGGGGGGCGGACTGCAGTTTGACTTCTCCCTGGCCAAGGAATAAAAAAAACAAAGGTCATCAGGAAAACAACTAAACAACAAAGTACAACGCTTCGCGAGGAGGCGGAGGAGGAAGTGGGGGAGGCCTTAACGTAACATGTAACATGTAACATGTAACAATGCGACTCCATGCGACCAATGCGACGTGTATCTGAGAAGAACGCTTACACGACCTTGTCCTGCTTGCGAGGAGGCGGAGGTGGAAGTGGGGAATCCTTAACGTAACATGTAACATGTAACATGTAACAATGCGACTCCATGCAGGATGAGGCATAAAGAAGAAAAGCGGTCTGCCGCGGCGTTGTAACCGTATTGTAACGCGATAGCAAAAAGTTTGTAGCATCCTCGGCGTAACTTTGCACCCGAAGAAATTAACAAACATAACATTTACAACACATGGAGACCATTTATCTGTGTATCGTCATCTTCCTGCTCTGCCTGGCCGTCTTCGACTTGTTTGTCGGCGTGAGCAACGATGCGGTCAACTTCTTGCAATCGGCCGTCGGCGCCCGCGTGGCGTCGTTTCGCACCATCCTCATCATTGCCTCGGTGGGCGTGATGCTCGGCGCCGTGATGTCCTCGGGCATGATGGACGTGGCCCGCCACGGCATCATGATGCCGGCCCACTATTCCTTCCACGAGGTGATGACCATCATGCTGGCCGTGATGGTGACGGACATCATCGTGCTCGACGCGTTCAACACGCTGGGAATGCCTACCTCCACCACCGTCTCGCTCGTCTTCGAGCTGCTGGGCGGCACGGCGATGCTCGCGCTGCTCAAGGTGATGGGCGACCCCACGCTGGAATACGCCGACCTGCTCAACTCGGACAAGGCCTTGCAGGTGATCATCGCCATCTTCGTCTCGGTGGCCATCTCCTTTGTCATCGGCATGGTGGTGATGTGGCTGAGCCGCATCGTCTTCACCTTCCACTACTCGAAGCACAGCCGCTATAGCATCGCCATCTTCGGCGGCATCGCCTTCACGGCCCTCTCCTACTTCATCTTCATGAAGGGCATGGGCAAGAGCCCCTACCTGCCCGAGAACCTGCGCGACTACATCGAGGGCCACACCAACTGGCTGCTGCTCTGCACCTTCCTCGTCTCTACCGTGGCGATGCAGGCGCTCCACCTGCTCCGCGTCAACATCTTCAAGTTTACCGTCCTCATGGGCACGTTTGGCCTCGCCATGGCCTTTGCCGGCAACGACCTTGTCAACTTCATCGGCGTGCCGCTGGCCGGCCTCGACTCCTACCAGGACTTCATGGCCCATGGCCACGGCGAGACCATCGACACCTTCATGATGTCCTCGCTGATGGAGAGCGCCACGACGCCGCCCCTCTACCTGATCCTGGCGGGCCTGGTGATGATCTTCGCCATGGCCACCTCCAAGAAGGCGCAGCACGTCATTCAGACCTCCGTCGATCTCTCCCGCCAGGACGAGGGCGACGAGATGTTTGGCTCGAGCCGTGCCGCCCGCGCCATCGTCCGCTGCTCCCAGAACCTGATCGAGGGCGGCAAGCGCCTCTTCCCCGCTGGCCTGCGCCGCTGGGTGGGCACGCGCTTCAACACCAACGAGGTGGAGCTCCAGGACGACAAGGCCGCCTTCGACGTGGTGCGCGCCGCCATCAACCTGGTCATCGCCTCCATGCTCATCACCTTCGGCACCAACCACCAGCTGCCCCTCTCCACGACCTACGTCACCTTCATGGTGGCCATGGGCACGAGCCTGGCCGACCGCGCCTGGAGCCGCGAGAGCGCCGTCTTTCGCGTCACGGGCGTGCTGAGCGTCATCGGCGGCTGGTTTATCACGGCGGGCGTGGCCTTCATCGCCTGCGCCCTGGTCTGCCTCGCCATGTGGTTTGGCGGCGTCATCGTGCAGTGTGGCTTCATGGCGCTCGTGGTTTTCCTGCTCTACCGCAGCAACCGCCAGTACAAGGCGAAGAGCGCCAAGGCCAAGCAGGAGGACGACACTTTCCGCCTGATGATGCGCACGCGCGACCCGGAACTGGTCTGGGAGATGCTGCGCAGCCACGTGCGCGACACGCAGAGCACGGTCTGCAAGTATATCATGGAGCAATACAACGCCATCGTCGAGGCCTTTGCCACGCAGAACGTGCGCGCGCTGCGGCAGAGCCAAAAGAGCATGCGCCGCGAACTGGACCTGCTGAAGAAGTATCGCCGCCAGGAGATGCTGGGCCTGCGCCGCTCGCCGATGGACTTGGCCATCGAGCGCAACACGTGGTTCCACGTCGGCATCAACAGCGACCAGCAGTACGTCTATACGCTGCGCCGCATGCTCGCCCCCATCAAAGAGCACGTCGACAACAACTTCAACCCGCTCCCGAAGGCCTACGAGACGGAGTATGAGCCGATACGCCGCAGGGTCAACGAACTGATGCGCGCCACCTACGAGCAAATCTCCACAGGACAGTACGCCTACTATCGCGCCACGCTGGCCGAGGCCGACGGCTGCAAGGACGACTTGTCGCTCGTGCGCAAGGAGCACCTCAACCGCATGCAGAAGAGCCACGGCACCAAGATGATACAGGTGGACCTGGTCTATCTCAATCTCCTGCAGGAGACGCAGCAGCTGCTGAGCGTCATGCGCCACCAGCTGCGGGCCGCCAAGAAGTTTATGGAGGAGGGCCAGGGCCAGCTCCAAAGTCTCGGCGACTGATCGCCGGGGCTGCACGAGAACCGCAGAGAGCGCGCAGGGGGGCTTCCTCCCTGCCCCCCTACCCTCTTTGCTTCCCAAGCAAACAGTATAGAGATTGCATTTTTTTGGATAACCATCAGGGCACCCGTCTTCTGCCGACGAGTGCCCTTGTTTTTTGTTTGTGTGGATCATGCAGAAATCCTTAACGGCATGAAGACATGACGACATGACGGCGAGACGGCTTGATAGCCTAACTTACTAGATGTAGACTATGTTTTACCAGGCAGCTTTATATCATTTTTCAAATAAAAGACGCAAAAAAAATCATTTTACCCAGAGAAACAAAATTAATACAGTTAAAATATATTATTACGGTCAAAACCTGCTGAACATTTAGTAACTTTGTTTTTTTAAAAAACTAAAGCGATGACATTAAGTAGACCAATCACACATATAGACTATTTTGCAGGGCCTAGCGGAGAGCAGATAATTAAAAACAAAAATTTGAAGAAAATTGTAATACTGCTATTCATCCTATTTGTACCTGTATTTGCTTCTTCCCAGACAAAGCAATATTACTTGTACAACATAGTAACCTTTGAAGGGAACTTTGATAAAGAAGGAATAAAGGTAAAAGTAGATGATGGGAAAACTGTGGATAAGCTAAAGGACGACAACGGGAATAGAATCAAATTCAAAACTCCCGCTGCTGCCCTTATGTATTTCTTTTCAAAAGGTTGGGATATGTATCTTACTGGCGATACATCTTCTGGCAGTAGCTATAGTGGTACTGGCAGTAGTTATACTACATCCTACTGGATACTCAGAAAGCCTTGCACTAAGGAAGAATTTGATAAAACCGTAAAAGAGGGTGTGAAGAAATAACGCATTTATATAACTTACAAAGTATTTGATTATGACTATTGGCATACCATTTTTTAGAGAAGCTAAAACCTATAAGTGTCCTATATGTGGGAAAGAACACGCTTTAGATGATTGTATTATAGTTAAAGAAAAAATTAACAGGAAGTTTTTGAATCGAACTTACGATAGCCAACTATCTACCTATAGAACAAAAGTCTTCAAAGATATTTATTTGGTAAGTTACTATAATATTAGAATTTGTCCCAAGTGTGCAAAAAAAAGACACATACCATACGTCATCATACATGCACTATTCATCATTGCTTTAGTAGCTTTGATGATTAGGAATGTTGTTATGTCAGACCTAAATGATTTTGGTAGTATCATAAGCGGAATACTACTTGTGCTATTTTGCGGAGGTTTCTTAGGCGTATTTATACTTGGTGGTTCGGCTTGGATCGTAGAACAATTCCAAAAAATAGATATTGAAAAAGCAAAAGAATACAACGCTATAGCACACCTAAAGATTTCTACTTTCTGATTTATGAGTACTTTTGGTGACAAGGATGGATGTGGCTGCTACCTTATTTTAGTCGGTATAGTAGCAGTAGCTTGGATAGCCACGACTATTTTCAAGAATAGTTCTGGTGGCAGTAGTAACACACCCCCTGCTACCAAGACTAGCACCCCGTATACCCCACCACCCTCGAGCTACACACCCACATATACCGTGCCCGTGCAACAAACAGAGCCAGTAAGATATAGTAGACGTGCTAAAACCCCAGATGATGCCTATAATGAAGGCTATGATGATGGGTATGAACAAGGCAGGGAAGATGGCAGGAATGGCTATAGTCACGGTGCCAACTATGATGATTCAAGTGATTATTATGATTACTATGAAACAAAGTATCAAGAAGGCTATGAAAGTGGCTATGATGATGGATATTCAGAAGGTGAATCCCAATACGAGGATGAAGAAGAATCCGACGAAGAGGAATAGGGTCTTGTTGGAATACTAGCGAACCACACCATTCCTTTCTAAGCCTCATATCTATCTTAATTACTGCGCTTTAGCTTAACATTCGCACTATGGTTTTGAAACCTTTTTATCACATTTTTGGTTCTTGTTCGCCAGCAAAAGGTATGGTATATGAACTATCAGAGACGGATCGTGTTGCGATGGTTTGCTCTGTGTTGCAGCCATGTATTGCAGCCATGTTCATTCTCATTGAGCAAGACCAACACATAGAGCCCATTCCCGATTTTTGTCATTTGTGTCAGTTTTCGGGAATGAATAGGTAAAATGCCACTGTTACTCAATGTATTTTGGGGTCGAACAGTATGAGGTTTTGAATGTAAACCACATAAAAGGGGTTCATCCGGAAAATCGAGTGATAGGGTTTGTGCTGTTGGCAATACGTCCTCCTGAGTTAGGGAAAACAACAAATACAACTTTTACAACAAGTAACAACCTACACGCTTCGCGCGTATTGCAATCCTGCTGCCAGGTAAACAACAAAATACAAGGCTTCGCCAGGACATTACGCCAGGAGAAATCAGCAGGAAATGTGTCCAAGGCGAAGCGTTGTTCATAGTTGTTTCCCTTGCAGCAACCCTTGGTCAGCATGGGCCTCGAAGAGGCGATGTGTCCCGCGAAGCTGTTCCATTACATGGCACTCTTTCTCGCCATGACATAACTTGAGCAAGCTCAGTTCTGCTCATGGCTTACGAAAGAGTTACTTGTTGTAAAAGTTGTTCAAGTTGTTTTCCATGTATCCACGTCGAATCACTCCATTTTCGAGAAGAACCATAAAAAGGCCATTTCTATGGCTCAGGGGAGATTGTCCGTGGATAGACACCTCTCCTAAGCAAAATATTTCTCATTCTGATTTACGATTGAATCTCTGAATTCTTTCATGATTCTACTTCTTTTACGGTTATTGCTCCTATCGTATCATGGGTTGCTATCTTCAGAAGAAGTCCAAAAAAATCCTTCTCGTCCAATCGCCAACTGCTGCAGACTATCTTTCTGTTTGCTCCTTCTGGAAGCATATTGGTAAAAACCGGGAATAGATAATCAGATTGATAGGGGGCTTCCCTGAAAGGCATGGTAAGCGAGACCGGATCATGGGTCGTATCCATCATATATTGCTTGTCGTATGTAAAGGTATAACCTCTGCCCGGAGTTGACTCCTCTAAGAGTCCTGCCTTTGTGTCGTGGCAATAAACGATAGCTTTTCTCATAACTTACTTTATTTAAACCGTTTGACGAATCACATATTTAACCTCCATGCCAAGGATGTCCATGATTTTTTCAACCGTCGACAGGGAAGGGTTTCCTTTGCCGCTCTCTATTTTCTTGATGGTTGAAATGGCTATCTCAGACATGTCAGCGAGGTCTTGCTGGGTAATCCCCAAGGCCTTGCGCTGGAGTTTCATTACTTCTTGAATTTTCATATCAAGTAGTGTATTATATTGTACTTTTTGTGCAAAGGTAAGAAATGTTTGGGGATTAAACAAGAAAAAGTATCATATAATGTTCTTTATTACCGACATAGCAAGGCAGAAGAATCCAGTTGAGCCTAAAGATGTGGTAAAGAATTGGCTACGCTCCAAAAACACCTTGGAGTATTTGGGACTTTGGGAACAGTTGAACAACCCTCATTTCAAAGGGGTCGAATTCGACTCCCTTTTGAAGTTAGAGGTCGATAATGGGCGATCGCTCCATGGCTGAGAGATACGGGGCTTTGTCCCCTCTTTCCTGGGTTATTTGATTCATATTCAACTATTCCCGATTTCAACGGGGACAGCAATGAGCGTATTAGATGAAAGCGATTGTGGAAAATTTTTGCAAAGTTTTCTACATAAGAAATGTTAATTTGAACAATGAAGCGTTGTGCGTATCGCTGATTTTTTGTATTTTTGCACCATCAAAGAAGGGGACGATATGGCAGAGATAGCTAACCGTATATACAAGACAAGCGAAGGGCAGATTCTCTTCCTCTCAGACTTCTCAGACATCAATGACAATGAGAAGGTGGTGAGTCGTGCACTTTCTGTAGAAGAAAAAAAGGGGAATATAGTTCGATTAGCTAATGGGGTTTATCTTCGCCCTAAAAATACCCGATTTGGGATCGTCTATCCGTCAATAGATGAAATGGTGATGGCTATAGCCAAGCGAGACAAGGTACAAATACAACCATCAGGAGTTACAGCGCTCAACAAACTGGGGCTCTCCACACAGGTGCCGACAAAATACACTTATCTGACATCGGGAAGCGGCAGAGTCTTGACTCTTGGTAATCGGACCATAGTGTTGAAAAGAAGTGTTCCTAAGAACTTTGCTTTTCGGACCATGTTGGCAGCGCTGCTTGTACAAGCTCTTAGGACATTAGGACAAAAGAATGTAGGCGATCAAGAACTCGCTACCATTAGAAAATTGGCCAATGAAGAGATACATAAAGACTTGTTTATACAAGATCTTGCTCTCATGCCAGTATGGATGAGAAAGCTGATAACCGATATAATCGATAAAAACGAGCGTTATGACACTTTGGTTAAATCACACAATAGATGAACGAATCGCAATGTTGCAACGTGCGGAAGAGGAGTTTCGTATTAACCAGGTTGCAATAGAAAAAGACTGGTGGGTAACTGTGGTGCTCAACGCTCTTTTCAAATGCTCATGTGCAGATCAACTCATCTTTAAGGGAGGCACAAGTCTCAGTAAGGGATGGAATTTGATAGAACGATTCAGTGAGGATATAGATTTATCCGTAAACCATGAATTCTTCGGTATAGAAAAGACGACAAAGAATCAGCGTGAAAAACTTCGTAAGAAGGCACGCAGGTATTTTCTTGATACAGTTTCTGCAGAGTTGGATGAAAATCTAAAGAAGCTTGGCGTGGAAGGGTACCATATAGAAAATGTAGTAGAGGAACTTGGTGAGGATGGCAAGACAAGTCCCGTTGCAAGCGACAAGGATCCATCTGTCATTCTCGTTCATTATGAGTCTATGCTTGGTCATACGATAGAGTATATTCCGCCAAGAGTAAAGATAGAGATTAGTTGCTTGTCTATGAACGAGCCTACGGAAGACCGTTTGATTTCATCATATATTGAGCAGACTTTCCCAGGAGAAGATGAGGCGGCTACAGCGACTATCAGAACAGTTGTGCCTACACGAACATTTCTAGAGAAGGCCTTTTTGCTATGCGAGGAATTTCAGAAACAGACTCCGCGTTATGTCCGAATGTCTCGACATCTTTATGATCTCGAACGCTTGATGGATACTGGATTTGGCAGACAAGCCTTGCTGGATATGGACTTGTACGAGCGTATTGTCAAGCATCGTTCCATATACTATGCTGTAGGGTATGTAGATTATTCTAAGTTGATGCCGAGTGAGATTGATTTCGTTCCTAAACAAGAGTTGGTGAAGGATTGGGAGGATGATTATGCAGAGATGTGTAATCACTTTATCTATGGTCAGACTTTATCATTCGAAAGACTTATAGAGCGAATCAAGGAGTTGCAAGAGAGGTTTAGGAAAGCTTTTTAGCGACCTCTTTGTAAACTTGTGGACAAAACTGGATGCATACGAGCCTATGTAACTTTTTATCTTAAACGAATAGCTAAGAGGGCACCCGTCGGCAAATTGACGGGTGCCCTTGTTTTGTTGTGGTCTTGCCGTGGCTATACGCCTGCCATGCAGCTCGTCACACCGAGGGCCGTGGCTATGGCCGTGAGGATCGAGATGGCGGTCTGAATGACGAAGC
>ENA-OPSJ01000289-OPSJ01000289.1-human-gut-metagenome-genome-assembly--contig:-NODE-289-length-46368-cov-3.034094_pt1 | contig 46368 bp, 39 predicted proteins | sample MGYA00241801_ERZ501893 | MGnify/ENA primary metagenome ERZ501893 (study PRJEB25962, sample SAMEA2042219) | human gut metagenome | biome: human gut; feature: human-associated habitat; material: faeces...
TTTCACAATTTGATGAATACAGAGAAGACAACAGAAGAGAAGTGAAAAAAGCAGAAGGTGGTTTGCCGGTTTCGTTGTGGGACACCTATTCTTCTTTTGCAAACTGCTATGGTGGAGTCATTATTCTTGGTGTCAAAGAAAATAAAGATGGTAGTTGGAGAACTACCGGTCTCCAGAATGCATCTAAGCTTCGTAAGGAATTTTGGGATAATATGAATAATCCCAAGAAGGTAAATATTAATCTTTTGTCAGAAGATGATGTGCAGACCTATGAAGTTGGTGACAATAAAGATGTTATCATGGTTATATATGTGCCTATGGCAAAGCGTGAGCAGAAGCCGGTGTACATCAACAATGATATTTTCAATGGTACTTTCCGTCGCAATTATGAGGGCGATTATCATTGTACCAGATTGCAGGTAAAGACCATGCTTCGAGACCAGACTGAGCGTACCATGGATATGGAAGTGTTGGACAAGGTTCCTATGGAAGATTTGAATTATGATACCATTCATGGATATCGTAACAGTCATCGTTCTTTAAAAGAGGGACATCCGTTTGAACGCCTGAGCGATCATGAATATTTGCGAAGCATTGGTGCTGCTGCAATTTCTGAGGAAGATGGACAGTTACATCCTACGGCAGCAGGCATGTTGATGTTTGGGGATGAGTATAACATTGTGCGTCATTTCCCTGAGTATTTCTTGGATTATAGAGAAGAGTTAGACCCTACCACCCGTTGGAGTGACAGATTACAGTCCAGTTCCGGTGAATGGTCCGGAAATGTGTGCGACTTCTATTTTAGGGTTTATAACAAAATTATTAAAGATGTTAAGGTACCATTCAAAATGTCCGGTGGCGAGCGTGTTGACGATACACCGGTACACAAGGCAATTCGTGAAGCATTGGCAAATTGTCTGATTAATGCAGACTATCACGGTTTGCGAGGCATTGTTATCCGAAAAGAGCCGGACAAGCTGGTTTTGGCAAATCCCGGTTATATCAGAACGGGTAAAAAGCAAATGCGTCTTGGCGGTGAATCTGATCCGCGAAACAAGGCACTTATGAAGATGTTTAATCTTATCAATATCGGTGAACGTGCCGGAAGTGGTGTACCGAATATTTTTAATGTTTGGGCAGATGAAGGTTGGGAAGAACCGGTAATTGAGGAGAGATTTGATCCGGACAGAACAGTACTGTCGCTTCCTTTTAAGAAAAAGGTGACGAAAAAAAGTGGCGAAAAAAAAGTGGCGGAAAAAAGTGGCGAAAAAAAAGTGACGAAAAAAACGCAGGAAAAATATGATGCTATTTTGAATGCTATGCAGCCGGATAAGTGGTATAAGGCTTCGGAATTTGAAACTGTTGTTGGAGTTAAGGAATCAAGAATTAAAGTACTGCTTAAGGATATGCTAGAGCAGGGATTGATTGAAAGTATGGGCAGTACGAAGGGTAAGATGTATAAGAAAGTGAATGTATAAGAGAGAAGGGTTCCTATGAGTATTTTCATCACAAATAATATTGAACAAGAGTGTGAAAATTTGATTTCGATGTATACTGATATTGGGTATGTAAAGAAAAGAATCCTTCAGAACTATCCCAATTTATCGTCGGCGAAGCAATCGTCAGTAGCGAAAAAAATCAAATCACATATAGACCAAGCAAATAGTTTTTTTGAAGGAACGGATGATAATGTTTTGACGGCTCCTTTGACACTTTTTTACGCAATTCAAAATTATGCTAAAGCTATTTATCTTGTGAATTACCCCAATCTTTCGTTAGCGGGTTCACATGGAATTGATTTTGATAATACAGTTTCGCAGAATGCAAACGAAATAGGTAATATTACATGTAAAATGACAAGAAATGGAACGTTTCGTAACTTAATTGCTGTGACAGGGGATGACCTTTGTGCAGGTGATTCGTTTGTAATAAGAGATATATTTTCTATTATTCCAGAACTACGAGAAACTTATTTTTTAAGGTATTTTGAAGAACCAAATGTATTTCTTTTGAGAAAGAAGAAACATTGTATATCAGAATACGAGATGATTTTACAGGAAGAAAATGTTCAAAAAATAGCAAATAGAGATTTTTCTTTGCTGGGACAGAATAGTTTTCATTTAGTGTTTGGAGATAGTGCAGGGTACATTTGGATTGATGCAAACTACTCAGACGAAAAAGGGAAACGAGTGTTATATAATGATATTTATGGAAATATATATTGCACAAATGCAATTTCTGTTAATGGAAGGATTGTAAAGATAAGTAAAATTGTAAACTTATATATATGTTACTATGCATTTAGCATGCTTGTGCGATACCACCCTGAGAAATGGAAAACATTTTGTGAGTCATCAGATATTGCAATAATACGAAAGTTGCTGATAAATTGTAGACGAGAGATGCTTGTAGAGGTGATACAATTATTAAGTGGCAAAGAGTATGCCTTTACAACGGTTATGGAAGAAATGGACGCAGAGCTTGATGCAAGTGAAGTCTATAAATTGGTAAAGGAAGAGGCGTGGAGAGAATACAAAAGAACAGGAAGAAATACACTTATTTTTTAGAAAGATTCAAGAAAAAATTGTTGGGCTAACAGTTGACTAAAGATACGCGCAAAGGAGTTTTGTGTATATCTTTACTTGAAATATGTGGCTGTTAGTATCGAACTAGTAGCTTGCATTCCGGAAATGAAGGGGGTTATCCTGAAGGACGGAACTCGTATTCCATATCTGGCAGATGGTGGAAATGTCGGTTATACGGATGCGACACATGCATACCATATCACAGGCTATGATCGCGTGGTAGATGTGGATGAGATACAGTCGTTATTGCTGCTGGTTAAGCCGGGAGAGGAGCCGGTTTCAGTAGATATTCAGTGAAAGCACAGAAAAGAAGTTAAAAACATTTGAAAATATGCTATGATGTAAGTATTCAAAATCATGTAAATCTGTAATAAGATGGTCATTTAAGAAATGGAGTTTACGGATTGATAGAGAAATGTAATGACAACTTGCAGGAGAGCAAAATGGCACGAGACAAAAAGATAATCTACATCATAGAAGATGACGTGGCACTGAATCACGGAATTGAGCTGACGCTTGGAAATGAAGCATATGAGTGTCGTCAGTTTTTTACACTAGGTGAGATTCAGCATATAGAGCAGGCGGATCTTGTGATCCTGGATATCAATCTGCCGGACGGTAACGGATTTGACTACCTGAAACAAGTCAGAAAGATATCTAACGTGCCTGTCCTGATACTGACGGCGAACGATACGGAACTTGACGAGGTGATGGGACTGACGCTGGGAGCAGATGATTATGTCACAAAACCATTTTCACTCATGACGCTAAGGCTTCGTGTGAACAATCTGCTGGCAAGAGCAGGTGCCAGACAGGCAGAATATGCAAACAGATATGAAAAGCATGGTCTGGTTCTGGATTTCGGCAATTTACTGTTTCAGAAAAACGGTGTGGAAATCGAATTAAGTAAGACGGAGATCCGTTTATTGAAATATTTCACGGAAAATGAAGGGATCACGCTTCCACGGGAAAAGCTGATCGACCATGTATGGCAGAATCAGCAGTATGTAGATGAAAATGCATTATCTGTCACTGTAAAAAGACTGCGGGATAAAATAGAAAGTCCCGGTGAGCGGCTGATCCATACTATATACGGTATTGGATATGTTTTTAAAGGATAGCGGCACATCTGCCGGATAGCAGATATTTGTGATGGCAGCATAGGTGAAAACATGAAATATAGAAGAAACGAATATGAAATTTTAAATCAGATGCTGGATGATGCGATCGCAGGCACTTTTGAGGAAAACTGCTTTGATGAAAGTGAGCTTTCAAAATTGCAGACAAAGCTGATGCGTTATCTGACCTCGGCTTCGATGTCTGAAAAAAAGATTTGTGAAGAAAAGAATAACATAAAGGAGCTCATCACCAATATTTCGCACCAGACAAAAACACCGCTTACCAATATACTGATGTATGCGGAACTATTGACAGAGGCAGCGGAGACAGAGAAGGAAAAGGAATATGCCGGCGAAATATATGCGCAGGGGAAAAAGCTGGAAAGCCTGATCGGTGCACTTGTGAAAATGTCACGGCTTGAGACCGGGATCTTTCAATATGAGCAAAAGGTAACTGCTTATCAGGTGATCATCCAAAAAGTAGTGGAGCAGGCGCTCCCTAAAGCCTGCGCAAAGGAGATAACGATCCATGTAAAAGAGGGTGGCAGCTATCAGGCAAACATCGACGAAAAGTGGGTAGTGGAAGCAGTTTACAACATTCTGGACAATGCGATCAAGTATTCAGATGCAGGCACGGTGATTTCTGTGGAAGAGTTTTCCTATGAATTCTTTTCGGGAATACGGATTACAGATCAGGGTGTGGGCATTGCGGAAGAAGAAATTCCGTTATTGTTTGGGCGGTTTTACAGAGGAAAAACGGTGCATGACAAAGAAGGGATAGGTGTTGGCTTGTATCTGGCGCGTGAAATCGTGGAACATAACGGAGGATACATAAAGGTCAAGTCAGAAGTCTTAAAGGGTTCTACATTTGATATATGTTTTCCAAGATAGTGTCATGCATTTCTTGTCATATATTTGTTTAGCAAATGTGCGGCTAAATAACCCGCGAAGCAGATTATAGCGATATCAATTTATCTGCGAAGCAGATTTTGCAAGGATTGTGGTTCAAAATATTGCAACATTGTAAGATTTGAGAAAGAATCTGGAAAGAACAATGCGATATGCTGGGTATTGTAAAAAATACGCAGCATTTTTAATTGCTGTATATTTGCGTAGCAAATGTACGACCAAATAACCTGTATGGCAGGTTATAGTTAATTGCTAAACTACAATGGAAAGGAAAGTAAAATGGAAATTTTAAGAACAGAAAATCTGAAGAAATATTATGACCAGAATATGGTATGTGTGAAAGCATTGGATGGCGTGGATCTGTCGGTAGAGCAGGGTGAATTTGTAGCAATCGTCGGTACATCCGGAAGCGGAAAGTCCACACTCCTGCATATGCTGGGAGGACTTGACCGCCCTACAGCAGGTACTGTGCTGGTAGATGGGAAAAAGATCTTTGACCTGAAAGAAGAAGAACTGACTATTTTCAGAAGAAGAAAGATCGGTTTTGTATTTCAGGCATATAATCTTGTTCCGGTGCTGAATGTGTATGAGAATATTGTGCTGCCGATCCAGTTAGACGGCAGCAGAGTGGATGAGGCATTTATAGAGCAGATAATTGAAGTACTGGGTCTTACCGAAAAGAAAAACAGTCTGCCGAATCAGCTCTCCGGCGGGCAGCAGCAGAGGGTGGCGATCGCGAGAGCACTTGCCACAAAACCGTCTATTATCCTGGCAGATGAGCCGACCGGAAATCTGGATTCCAAGACAAGTCAGGATGTATTGGGTTTGCTTAAGGTAACCGGGCGGAAATTTAAACAGACGATCGTTATGATTACACATAACGAGGAGATCGCGCAGATGGCTGACCGTATCATCCGTATTGAGGATGGACGCATTTTAGCGGGAGGGGGTCAGATCCATGCGTAAGGTGCAAAACGGAAGATGTATTGCGAATATCAGTAAAAAGAGCATACTGGCAAATAAAAAGAGAAACAGTATCCTGCTGGCAGCAATCATTTTGACAACGGTCATGCTCAGCACTTTGTTTACGGTGGCAAGCAGTCTGATCAAATCGCTTGAAACTGCAACCTGTTATCAGGTCGGTACATATACACATGCAGGTTTCAAGTATCTGACACAGGAAGAGTATGATAAGCTGAAAACAGATACAAAAATCTACGATCTGTCCTATAATATCATACTTGGTGAAGTAATAAATGAAGAATTATCTGAAGACTATACGGAGGTCAGATACACGGAGCCTCTTTGCGCAAAGCAGAGCTATTCTTATCCGGAGACAGGAACGCTGCCTCAAAAATATGAGGAAGTGGCAACCTGTACCGCGGTTCTGGATGCGTTTGACGTTCCGCATGAGCTTGGACAGACCCTGCATCTGCAGCTGACCAATGGATTTGATACCTATGAAGGAGATTTTAAAGTCTGCGGGATCTGGGAAAAACCGGCGTTGACTATGACAAATGAAATTTATTTTTCAAAAGAATTTCAGGAAAGTTTTGCGCCTGTCTGGAAGAATAGGGAGGATTATAACAGACATTTGAGTGCAAATTCCTATGCAGGCTCCATCAATCCTGATTTTAATTTCAGTTCTTCCTTCAATATTACAGGAAAAATGGAGGCGCTTAAAGAAAGACTCGGTTTCGGCGATGAAATAAAGGATGGCATTAACTGGGCATATACGACAAGTGAGCTGGATGCAACAACCGTTCTGATCGTTGCAGTTATATTGATCATGATCATTTTGGCGGGGTATCTGATCATTTATAACATTTTCCTGATCGCGATCACGTCCGATATTCATTATTATGGTCTGTTGAAAACGATCGGAATGACGAACAGGCAGTTGAAAAAAATGGTTTTAAGGCAGGCATTGTTTTTAAGTGTGATCGCGATCCCGGTAGGCATGCTTCTGGGCTATCTGATATCATATTTTGTAGTGCCTCTGATTGCAAATAATATGTTGACAGATGCATGCAAGGTTTATCCGAATGGATTTGTGTTTCTTGCCTGTGCTGTATTTGCGTGGATTACAGTCAGGATCAGTTGCGCAAAACCCTGCAGGATCATTCGGAAAATATCTCCGGTAGAGGCTGTAAAGTTCAGTGACTGTCCGGTAGAAAAGCTGTCAAAGCATAAAAAGGCAAAGTGGGTAACGCCGTTTTCCATGGCATGGGAAAATCTGAAAAGAAATAAGAAGAGAACGACAGCGGTGCTATTATCCATGGTACTCAGCGTTCTGATGATCAATGTTACAGTATCGATCGTTTCCTGCTTTGATGAAGATAAATATATTTCCATGTTTGCGGGCAGTGATTTTTCCATTGCAGATGCCACGTTATATAATCTCAGTGCTATTGACAAAAATCTGGAGGGAGTATCTGCACAGGATATGGAAGCACTCAGAGCAATGGATGGTGTTACAGAATCCGGTGCAATCTATATGGCGGAATCGGAGCAGAAGCTGGAAGGCGATGCATGGGAAAGGATGAAAAAAAAATATGAGGAACATACTGACTGGTATGTGCAAAGCCCGGATGAAAAAGAGTGGTGGGATTCGTGTGTTTACGACCGGAAAGAGATCAGCTCTCATTTGTATGGTGTGGATGAGCTGATCTTCCATGCACTGGAACTGGAAACGGATAAGGTCGACTGGAATACTTTTTGCTCCGGCGATTATGCCATTGTATCTTCTATGTTGGATAGTGACGGCAACGATGCGGATCTGGCGCTGTATCAGGTAGGAGAGAAAATACCGGTTCAGCTGCCGGATGGCAGCACAAAGGAATATGAGGTCATTGGAATCGGAGATGTGCCATATGTCATGGGACCAATGCACAGCCATGGAATGGACATCTATATAACAATACCCGCTGCGGAATATCTGAAGGTTGTGCCACAGGCGAAGGGCGCTTTGCAATTCATGATCAATGTGGAGAAGGAGTATCTTGAGGCAGATGAGGCATATGTAGAACAGTATTGTAATGTGACAAATCAAAAGTTGGATTTTAAATCCAGAAAAATGTATCTGCAGGAATTTAAAGATATGGTAAACATGTTTCTGATCGTAGGAGGTGCGTTGAGTGCGATCCTGGCGCTGATCGGCATTTTGAATTTTATCAATCTGACTTACACCTCGATCCATGAACGGAAACAGGAACTGAAAATCTTATGGTCTGTCGGTATGACAAAAAAGCAGATCGCTTCCATGCTTTCCTTTGAAGGAATGCTGAGAATGGGACTTGCATTTGTACTTGTACTGACGGTAGGGCAGCTACTGAATTACTACGTTGTATATGCGATTGCCGGTGGTATGATCATGTTTACCAGCCATTATGTGATCTGGCCGATGCTTGTATGTATCCCTGTATTTGGGGTGATTGCAGCATTGATTCCGAGATCTATGGTAAAGAAAATATTCTGATGCAGGTTTCTTTTTCAAATGATATAATGATGTCAGGGGCAAAAGGCACGAATTTGATGCCTATAGAAAAGCAAAGAAAGGCATAAGGCGAAAATGCAGGCGGAAAGAAACTCGAAATCTCCCATCAGTGAAGAACTTACACAAATCTTCCGGAGGAAGAGATCGTAGATGAGATGGGAAGGTCTGTTTGCGCCGGATGAGAAGGAGTAGCATGAGACAATTATATGAGGGATTTAAGAAAACTGTAGTGGCAGCAGGCATATGTATATGTTGCCTGGGGCTTACTGCGTGTGGAAAGAAGGAAGCGCAGCAGGCGGTAGAGCAGGAAACAGTACAGATGCAGGAGAATGAAACTGTGGGTAAACAGGCAGCAGACGGCGCAGATGATCTGAGGAATGCTGAGGCAGATAAGGAGACAGAAAACAGAGGTACAGAGCATGATGCAGATACACAGAGCAGTACAGATGCAGCGCCTGAAGTAAATGAAAAGGATGCAGCGGCAGAGCAGAAAAGCATGAAAAACGGCGATTATATTCTGGCGCGACCGTCTCAAAATGGGGCATTGTCTGTGAAAGGCACACAGCTTGTAGATGAAAAAGGACAGGCGGTGCAGCTTCGGGGGATCAGCACACACGGTATTGCATGGTTTCCCGACTTTGTAAATCAGGATGCGGTGACGCAGCTTAGCGAAGACTGGGGTGCAAACCTGTTCCGGATCGCCATGTATACGGATGAGAACGGTGGGTATTGTACAGATGGAGACAAGGAAAAGCTGAAGGCACTTGTGACAGACGGTGTTGAATATGCAAAGCAGGCAGATATGTATGTAATCGTGGACTGGCATATTCTGCATGACAGCAATCCTTTGACCCATAAGGCGGAAGCCCTGCAATTCTTTAAAGAAATGACGGAGAAGCTGAAAGGCGAAAAGCATGTGCTGTATGAGATCTGTAATGAGCCAAACAGCGGCTGCAGCTGGGAGGATATCAAGACGTATGCCAATGAGGTGATTCCTGTGATACGTGAAAATGCTCCGGAAGCGGTAATACTGGTTGGCACACCAACTTGGAGCCAGGAAATTGAAAAGCCGCAAAATGATTCGATCACAGGCTATGACAATATTATGTATACACTTCACTTCTATGCAGCAACGCACAAAGAAGATCTGCGCAGTAAAATGGTAAATGCGGTAGAAGCCGGAACGCCTGTATTTGTCAGCGAATACGGTCTGTGTGATGCAAGCGGAAACGGTGGGAATGATCTTGGGCAGGCGCAGAGCTGGATCGATACGATGGATCAGCACGGCATCAGTTATGCGGTATGGAGCTTCTGTAATAAAGAGGAGACTTCGGCATTGATCGCTTCTTCCTGCCGGAAAACGTCCGATTTTACCAGAGAAGATCTGAGCGAGAGCGGAAAATGGATCATGGATATGCTCCATACAGTAAAGACAGAGGATGGAAGTACGCAGACCGTCGTAGACAGCAAGGATAAAACACAAAATCAAAATAAGGGATCCGGTGTATCTGAGAGAACAGAAGCAGATGAGACAGAAGGAAAGACTGGTACAGATGTATCAGAAAAAAGGTTAAACAGTGGTAATCTGTCGGTGGATGCAAAACTGACAGGCAGCTGGGAATCCGAAGGCAGAACCTTTTATCAGTATCAACTGACAATAACGAATAATGGGGAGGCAGATGTATCATCATGGGAGATCTCCCTGCAGTTTTCGGATACGATAACACTGTCTGATGGCTGGAATGGAGAATATCAGGCTGATGGAAGCACACTTACGATCCATTCTCTGGATTACAATAGTGAGATTGAAAAAGGGGCGTCCACGGCTGACGTAGGATTTATAGTCAGTGCAACCGGGACGCTGGAGATTGAATAAAAATACAGCTTTCAATTATGGAAAGCTGTCAGGCAGAGCAGGTCAGAAGACGGAAGACCTGCTCTGCTGTTTTTTTTAGATTTTGTCCGGCCACAGCCGGATCCATTGCTTCTTCTAAGCTGACAGGCTTTTGCAGAATAGGAAAATACGCATCAATGCCATATGTGTTGCAAAGCATGGCATCATCAGCGGCACAGCCACAAAAGGCAATCACTTTTTTATTGTATTTTTTTGCAAGGGAGGCGATACCGACAGGTGCCTTTCCCATAACTGTCTGACTATCCAGGCGGCCTTCACCGGTGATGATAAGGTCAGCATCCTGTATGGCAGCCTCCATATGAGTTTCTTCTAAGACAATAGAAATACCGGATTGCAGTCTGCCGCCCAGATAGGCAGAAAATGCAAAACCAAGACCGCCTGCTGCGCCCGCACCGGGCATGTTTTTATCAGCTTTTTTGTTATGGATTTTCTGTGTCAGATCGGCAAAAGCAGATAACCATGCATCCATCTGAGAGATCATAGCAGGATCTGCACCCTTTTGCGGACCGTAGATGTAGCTGCAGCCATTTCCGCCACAGAGGGGATTTGTGACATCACATGCGATCCGGAAATCACAGTCTGCAAGAAGGGGATTTGCAAGAGAGGCATCTATGCTGACTATATTTCTGACACCATCTGCGCCGTAAGAGACAGTGTTTCCGGACTGGTCCAGAAAACGGAAGCCAAGTGCCTGCAGCATTCCGACACCGCAGTCATTTGTGGCACTTCCGCCTATTCCGATAATGAAATGCCGGCATCCCTTCTGCAGGGCGTCTGCGATCATTTCACCAACGCCGAAGGTTGTTGTATGGAGAGGGTTTCTCTTTTTATATGGAACTAATGTAATGCCTGCGGCAGAAGCCATTTCTATAATGGCGGTTTTTTTATGCAGAATGCCATAAGAGGCACTTACCGGATCGCCAAGAGGGCCTGTGACCGTGACGGCTTCTGTTTTTCCCTGCATTCCCATAGTCAGGGCAGTGGCAGTTCCTTCTCCGCCGTCAGCTAAAGGACGGATATTCACATCGATATTTTCTGAGGCAAGAAGAATGCCTTCTTTTATTGCAGCAGCAGCCTCCATGGAAGAAAGACTTCCCTTGAAGGAATCTATGGCGATGAGAACTTTCATATGTCGCTCCTCCTGTTTTCTTGTGATAGAAGTATTTTATAATGCAGTACAAAAGTCTGTGTAAGGCCTGTACCACCCACGGACTCTATAAGCACTTACGGGGCAGGTAGCTATAGTATAGCAGAGATCAAAGAAAAAAGCAGGTAGTAAGGAAAAGATGTTTTAAGGGAATAGTTTGAACTGCTACTTGACAAAATAACAGGATATGCTAAACTGTATTACACGAAGCAGTACAGTTAATACAGGGACAATATAAAGGAAAGGAGAATCTATGATTCAACTGGATGAGAGAAGCAGTAAACCTCTCTATGAACAGATTATCGAGCAGTTTAAGCTTCTGGTGGCACGGGGAAGTCTGATGCCGGAAGATGCGATCCCCTCGGTGAGAAAGCTGGCATCCCAGCTTGGCATTACACCGTCTACGGTAGCAAAGGCTTATCAGGAACTGGAAAGACAGGGCGTGATCGAAACAATCCGGGCAAAGGGTACCTTTATAGCCCGGAAGGTGGAGCTTCAGGCAGATGACAGGAAGCTTTCTGCGCTTCATCAGTCACTCAGTAGTATAGCACTGGAGCTGAAAATGATGGGTTATACAAAGGAGCAGGCCATGGAACTTATGGCTGAGGCGTTTGAAGAGATTTAGTACCGGATCAGTTTGACAGAGAAGGTAAAAATGATGATTTTAAGTATGACAGGGGAGGATACAGATGTTAGAAGCAAGAAATGTAACAAAAAAATACGGAAAGAAAACCGCTGTAGCCGATGCCACATTTCTGGGAGAGAGAGGCAGGATACACGGTCTGGTCGGAGAAAACGGAGCGGGAAAGACGACACTTTTGAAATGCATGGCAGGTATTTACAGACCGGAAGGCGGCAGTATTACATATGATGGGAAACCTGTATATGATAATGAAAAAATGCTGGAGCGTGTTGCTTTTATCTCTGATTCGCAGGAGTTCTTTTCTATATATACCGCAAAGGGACTGCTTAGGTTTTATCAGAAGTGTTATCCGGATTTTCAGATGGATCAGTTTATGAAGCTGAACCAGAAATTCGATATAGATCTGAAAAAGGGGATCGGGGCGATGTCAAAAGGACAGAAAATGCGGTTTTCATTTATGCTGGCGATTGCGAGGAGACCGGATTATATTTTGATGGATGAGCCGACAGACGGACTGGATGCCGGAAGCCGCAAATATCTGAAAGATATCCTGATCGAAGAAACGGAAAAGAGAGAGCTTGGTGTGGTGCTGTCCTCCCATGATCTGAATGGAATGGAGATGCTCTGTGATGAAGTATCCTTTATGAAGCGGGGCAGAATACAGATACACAGTGATATGGATGATGTGATCGAAGGTGTCCAGAAATGGCAGGGAGAGCTTGCAGGAGAGGATATGGAAAAGCTGAAAAAAAAGATTCCGCTTTTCGATATACAACAGATGGGCAGAGTTGTTACGTTCCAGACAATGGGAAATGCGGCAGAAAATGAAGAGAAGCTTGTAAAGCTTGGTGTGGAGGCGTTGGCAAGACAGAAAATCACTTTTGAAGAAGTATTTCTGACATGGGATGAAAATGTAGAATTACTGCAGAAACAGAAGAAAGAGGAGGGGTTAGCATGAAGAAACTATTATACAGAGACAGGTGGGAGATCGTTCTGCTGATCGTTGTATCGGCTCTGCTCATACTGCTGGGGCTGAGAACGACTGCAGCTAACAGCAGATCACTTGCAGATAGCATGTCTTCTTATCAGAAGCTTATAGCTGGCTATGATTCACAAATAAAAAATGCAAAAGATGCAGATACAAGGGCTGCACTGATTGGAAACAAGTCGGGAACAGAAGAGATGCTGGCAGATATGGCGCACTGGTTTCAGGAATCATATATTGCCGGACCGGGCGAAACCGCAGAAAGAGTTATTGTTCTGTTATTTGTCATGCAATTTGTCAAATGGCTGCTGTTTGAAAAACGAAATGGCGTAGAATTTGCTGCAACCTTACCCATTAGCAGAAGAAGAGCATTTATGCATGAGGCTGTGCTTGGAACTGTGCTTCTTGTGGGCAGTGCCATTGTGTATCTGGCAGGACTTCTGACTGTTTATCAGACACTTCTGAATAAATGTGGAACGATTATAACAGACAGTAATGTACTTGCAGGTGTAAAAGATTTCTCTAAAGTATCCGTTTCTTATCTGCTTGCTCCTTTTGTGTTTGCTCTTTTGCTTTACAGCATTTTGTTATGCATGAGAGCGGTATCCAACTCTCCCGGCGCATGTATGTTTCTGTGTGGTTTGGGGTGGCTTCTGTTTCATTATGCAGACTTTGGAAAGGCAACAGCTGCTATAGAAGATTTTAAACAGAAGTATAATCTGATGCTGAATGGCATTATGTATGCACCGGATACAAGAGAGCTGCCGGATGCTTTTCATATGCTGCCTGTGCTGCTGATCCTGTTGCTTTTCTGTCTGTTGTTTTTCAGGATCGGCGCCTGCCTGGAAAAAAGAAAGAATCTGTCCAAAGGCGGAGCTTTCCAGTCTGAGTGGCTGACAGGGGCGATAGTCATTGTCAGTATGCTCTTGCTCTTTCGGTTTGCGCAGGATTCGGCATCTGTTTTACTGGACTATACGGGGCATGGCTTTTATATTCCGTTCTGTATACTGTCTGTAGTTCTTGCTTTTGTTTCAGGAGCTGGTCTGTTTTATATATTGCGGGAGAAATAATTCGGATTTTGTGAGTGTACAAGGTGAATAAAGAAAAAAGAGCAGATCAAATTGAACTGCTCTTTTTTCCCTTACAGGAAAATATATTTCGCGACAAACAATACTGCTAGCACATACATCAGCGGTGTGATCTTTTTTGCTTTTTTTGTAAACAGATTGATGATGACATAAGAGATCACGCCGATCGCAATACCTTCTGAAATGCTGTACATCAGGGGCATGGCAAGCAGGCAGAGGTAAGCGGGAACTGCTTCGGTCAGATCATCAAAGCTGATGTCTGTTACTGCGGTTACCATCAGGAAACCGACGAAGATCAGAGCCGGAGCGGTGGCAAAGCCCGGAATGGCTGTGAAGACCGGGGCAAAGAAGATGGCAAGCAGGAACATCAGTCCGGTCACAACAGAGGCAAGACCGGTTCTGGCACCTGCACCGACACCGGCGGAGCTTTCCACATAGGTGGTTGTTGTGGAAGTACCAAAGATAGCACCGACTAACGTAGCGATCGCATCTGCAAACAAAGCCTGTTTGATGCGAGGCAGCTTTTCGTCCTTGTCAAGCATGTCTGCCTTTGTCGCAACGCCGACCAAAGTACCGATCGTGTCAAACATATCAACAAAAAGAAAAGCAAATAAAATGGCAATGAAATTACTGATGCTGACACCTGAAAAATCAGCTTTAAATACTTGTCCGAAGGTCAGGGAAAACTTGGAGAAATCGGTAATGGCAAGGGATGGATATAAGGAATAGAAGCCTTCCTCAGGTGTTACCTGATAGATACCGACTGCCTGACAGAGCATACCAAGAACCCATGTGGCGATAATACCGATCAGGATAGATCCCTTTACATTGCGGGCATATAAAATAGCGGTCAGGAAAAGACCAATCAGGGCAAGCAGTGCACAGATACCTTCTGTTCCGAACTTGGAACGGAAGCTGACATAAGTGATCAGAGTCGAATCGCTGTTGACGACGATATGAGCACCCTGCAGACCGATGAAAGCGATGTAAAGACCGATACCTGCGCTGACGCCCTTCTTGAGCATGCTTGGAATCGCATTGAAAATAGCTTCGCGGACATTGGTGAGTGATAAAACAATAAAAATAATACCTTCCACCGCAACAGCAGAAAGTGCAACGCGCCAGTCATAGCCCATGCCAAGGCAGACTGTGTAAGCAAAGTAAGCATTCAGCCCCATGCCCGGAGCAAGCGCAAACGGATAGTTCGCAAACAGTGCCATGCACATGGTGCCAAAGAAGGCAGATAAGCAGGTCGCGATCAGAACGGCTGTAGCGTCCATGCCTGCTGCGGAGAGCATGCTTGGGTTGATCGCCAGAATATATGCCATTGTCATAAAGGTTGTAATACCGGCAAGAACCTCGGTACGGACATCGGTTCCGTTTTCTTTGAGCTTAAATAACTTTTCCATAAATGAGAAATCCTTTCTTCCATAAGGTTAGTACTGGCTAATAAAATCCTTATATATAGTATACTATCTGCCACATGAAATAAAAAGGATAATTTGTATCGCAGCTACAAAAGGACAAGGATAGATATTGGGGCAAATGGTTAAATCTGTAGATCAATATGTCGATGTATATAATGTAAGTATCAAAAGTCCAAAATACAGGGAAGTATATAACTTGATTACAATAGCAACAGGGAGGTTGAAAAGATGAAGCTCAAGGATGCAATGCCTATTTATCAGAGATACAGGCAGCAGCTTGTTGATCAGACACGCAGTCTGGTAAAGCAGAGAGATGCTGCGAAAGCCAAATTTGAGGCAACTAATGACCAGACATGGTCGGATGAGGCTGCAACGTTGCAGCTTTCGATTGAAAAGACACAGGAAGAATTCAATAAGAATCAGGAAGTGCTGGACGGTCTGACAGAACAGTGGTGTCTGGCGGCAAATGCGGAAAATGCAAAGGCACTGGCAGATCCCGAAACAGGTATGGCAGCGACCATGGCTAAGATCATGACAACAGTAGCCAGAATGTGTGCGGGAGATAAGGTGCCATATGCGGATGAAAAGAAGCTGATGGAGTATGATTCGGATCTGTATGGCAAGGCGAAGCAGGCACAGATGATGATGGCTGCCATGAAAGAAAAGCAGAAGGAATATGATTCTCTCTGGGATGATGAGGAAGGCGGAGATTACGATCCGGAAGGTGTTGCAGACAATACCGAGGCACAGGGTGAGCTGCCTGAGGTGCCTGAACTATCCGAGACACCTGAACTGTCCGGGATCACTGACCAACAATAAGCGCAGGGTAACCAAAATCCCATAAGAGTGCTTCAAAGCTGCTTTCCAGATAGCTGATGATATCCTCTTCTTCATAGCCTGTCATGCGGGTCAGGATGACAATAGATTCTCTTACTGTTTCATAAGAAGGGACAGATGTATCCTGTGCCTGATATTGTAAGAACAGACTGTGACGGATCGCGGTATACTGGAGCGTCGTCCACTCAAGGCGCATGAGCATGTGTGACAGGGAAAGGTCTTCGTCAATGAGAAGATCTGCATAGATGTCATTTGCCAGATAGTTTCTCAGGAGTGGATGATAGACAGAAAAGCTGCGCATGAAGTCTTCCCAGAGGGATGCCATACGGGCATCTGCATCGGTCGGCTCCTGAAATAACAGTGTTAAATTTTCTGCCTGTTCCATCAGTGGAGAAAGGTAAGCAGTATACAACCCTTCCTGCAGGTAATTGACGGAAAGATCCTGCAGAAGTTCATTACATTCGTATAACAGATCGGAAATGACACATGGCATTTCATGAATAGCCTGCAGCAGTTGCTGCAGGTTTTCTTTTTGGAAATAAGATGCAATCAAAGCCGTTGTCAGCTTTTTAACGGATTTTTCTTCCCGCAGCAGCTCCTGCAGAAAATAGAAGGCAGTCAGAAGTGCTTCTTCCGGTGTCAGACTGGCATCAGAAAAAAGCCGGATCAGATGATCCCGTAGCAAAAATGCTGCCTGTATCTGATCGGCAGATGGAGGCAGAATCTGTTCGGAAAGCATGGTATAAGAAGGAAATCCCATAGCATCAGCCTGCTGCCACAGATCGATCACTGCAGGGCAGCATGGCATAAGAGAAGCCTCTTTATGGGTAGAGAACGTATGCAGTTCCCTTGGAAATAAGGTACAGGTTTTGGACAACACGCTGTCTCCGTAGGTTTGTACAAGACAACATAATTTATTATCGGTTAGAAAAGGACAACGATGGTCCGGCAGAAGCCGGATCACATCTTCCCCTTCTTTTTTTGTGATATAGGAAGAAAGCTTTCTGCGATCTGCATCCATAGAGTCAGGCGCAGAGAGTGTTTTCCAGTTATGCTTTGTTGTATCATCCACATAGATCTTCCACTCCTGACAGCAGGTGATCGGACAGGAATCGGCGGTGCAGGTAAATTGTGTATAATAGTCGGGGTAAATTGTCAGCATAGGGTAACTTCCTTATTATAATTTTGTTCTGCTATCCGAAATGTAACAGAATGTGCCAGGGCACATTCTTTCTATCTATCATATTGTAACATGGCAGGAGAAAAATTGCGCTAAAACATCAAAAATTGCAGAAAATAGTAGAAAATTAGACAGATTTCCTCTTTTTTCTTCCGGATTTGTGCGTTATAATATGCCTTGGCTGTATACGGAGAGTTGTATACAGACCACATTATAGAACCTGATTTATTCCAGTCAGCAGCCGGACAGCCATGCGGACATTGTCCGGTGACTGACATCGAAAAGCGGGAAATTGTCTGCCGGTGTTGGAAGAAAATCAGTTTTGAGGAAAAAGTCATGAGTAAAAGAAAAGAAAATGTAGTAGATAAAGCGGTCTATGCATTTAACAGAAAAGTATTCTGTGATGGTATGCGGGATGGATTTCCGATTGCCCTTGGCTATTTTGCGGTCTCCTTTTCACTTGGAATCGCAGCAAGAAAAGCCGGGCTGACACCTTTGCAGGGCTTTTTTGCCAGCCTGTTTAACAATGCATCCGCAGGAGAATACGCAGCATTTACATTGATCGCAGCCCACGCGACTTATCTGGAGGTGGCGATCATCACGCTGATCGCAAATGCAAGATATTTATTGATGAGCTGTGCACTGGCGCAGAGATGTGCACCGGGCATGCCATTTTATCACAGACTGATTGTAGGTTATGATGTAACGGATGAATTATTTGGTATTACGATCGCAAGACCCGGATATCTGAATCCATTCTATACCTATGGAGCGATCCTGCTGGCAGCACCTGCCTGGGCACTCGGTACAGCATTTGGTATTATGGCGGGAAATGCATTGCCGCTTCGTATTGTCAGTGCGCTGAGTGTGGCACTGTATGGTATGTTCCTTGCGATCATCATTCCGCCTGCTAAAAAAGATAAGGTTGTAGGTGTGCTGGTTGTGATCAGTTTTGCGCTGAGCTTTGTGTGTGGTTACCTGCCGCTTATTTCAAAGTTGTCGGACGGTACCAGAACGATCCTGTTGACAGTACTGATCGCAGGCGCAGCAGCAATCTTATTCCCGGTAAAGGATACACAAAAAGAGGAGGGACAGACAAGTGAGAAGTAATGTGATCTATATTATTGTCATGGCACTGGTATCTTACACGATCCGTATCCTGCCTCTGACGCTGATCCGCAAACCGATCAAAAACCGGTTTATCCAGTCCTTTTTATATTATGTACCGTATGTCACACTTGCAGTCATGACATTCCCGGCTATCGTACATGCGACACAGAGTCCGATCTCCGGTCTGGCAGCACTGATCGCGGGCATGATCGCAGCATGGCTTGGTGCAGGACTTTTCCCGGTATCTGTTATTTGCTGCCTGCTCGTATTTGTGATAGAGCTGTTTGTATAAGCTATAATAAAAATCATGTGGATTTTTTAGGATATGTATCTATTTTTCGCCACATAATTGCCAATGGCAGTTATGTGGCGTTTGTTGTGTAATAGGAAACTTTGTAATAAGGAAGGAGAACCAAAATGAACCAGACTTTTATGAAAGAAAAACCGATCATCCCGCTTGTCATATCGATGTCACTTCCGATGGCAGCGTCGATGCTGGTCAATTCCCTTTATAATATTGTAGACAGCTATTTTGTGGCAAAGATCAGCGATAAGGCAATGACGGCACTTTCCCTTGTGTATCCGGTGCAGAACCTGATCACGGCGATCGCGGTCGGCTTTTCTGTCGGTGTGAGCGCAGCAATCGCTTTCTATCTGGGTGCGGGAAAGCAGGATAAGGCAGACCAGGCAGCATCAGATGCGATCTTGTACAATACTTTACACGGTATTCTGCTGGTGATCGGCTGTCTACTCTTTATGCCGGCATTTTTGCGTTTTTTTACAGAGGATGAGGCGGTGATCGCTTACGGACTTTCCTATTCGCGGATCGCATTTTCCTTTGCGGTTGTGATCACAGTGGGAATTGCCTATGAAAAGATTTTTCAGGCGGTTGGCAGGATGAAGGTATCGATGATCAGTATGATGGCAGGTTTTATTACAAATATTATTTTAGATCCCGTCCTGATCTTCGGACTGGGACCGTTTCCGAAAATGGGAATGGAAGGTGCGGCGGTTGCAACAGGCATCGGACAGGTCATTACTCTGCTGGTGTATCTGGCGTTTTATTATGCCAGTCCAATTCCGGTCAAAGTACAGTTAAAAAGTTGGAGACCGGATCGTGAAACGGCAAAACGGCTGTACGGTGTCGGAATTCCCGCAACGCTGAATATGGCACTTCCGTCACTTCTGATCTCTGCACTGAATACGATTCTTTCCGGTTTTTCAGAGGCTTACGTGCTGGTGCTTGGCGTCTATTACAAGCTGCAGACCTTCCTGTATCTGCCGGCAAACGGTATCATCCAGGGAATCCGTCCGCTGATCGGTTATAACTATGGCGCAAGGGAAGAAAAGCGGGTAAAACAGATTTACCGTTTTGCCCTTGCCCTGATCATGGGGATCATGGCAGTTGGTATGCTGCTCTGCCTGTGTATTCCGAAGCAACTTATGGGTATTTTTATCACAAACGGGGAAACGCTGCGTCTGGGTATGACAGCACTCCGGCTGATCAGCCTTGGCTTTGTGGTGTCTTCCGTATCCGTGACATTTTCCGGTGTTCTGGAAGGACTGGGAAAAGGGATTCCATCCTTCTTTATTTCGCTGTCAAGATATGTGGTAGTCATTATCCCTGCTGCATGGCTCCTCAGTAGGAGCCTGGGGGCGAACGGTGTCTTCCTCGCTTTTGGCATTGCGGAGCTTGTAACTGCCGGACTTGCGATAGGCATTTTCCAGTACAATAAGGCTCGCGCTTTCTGACAGAAATTCCTGTGTAGTCAGCATGGACTTTTGCTGCTGTGGCAGCTTTTCATGCCGGAACTGCTGTCTGTATTCCTTCGGGGAAAGCTGATATTGCTGGCGGAAGCCTTTGTTAAAATACTTGGGGTCAGAAAAACCGCAGCTGATACAGATATCAAGCAGGGAAAGATCGGTCAGGAGCAAAAGCCGTCTGGCATTTTCACAGCGTATTTTGAGCAGATACGTCTGGAAGGGCATTCCGAATGTTTCCTTGAACAGATGGGAAAGGTAGTACAGGGAAAGATTTTCACGTGCTGCAATATCGGAAAGCAGCAGCTTTTCTCCTGCATGCTGTTCAATATACTGGGAGATGCTTCTGGTGCGTCTGGCATTTTCATGGAGCAGCTGTGATTCCTGATGGGAAATAAAATGGTGCGGCAAAAGCTGCAGCAGGGAGAAAAAGCAGGCGTTGACCAGACTGGCGCAGCGGAGCGTAAAGCAGGCATCTTTTTGAAAATAAGCAAGGGCAAGTGCTGTCATGTCGGAAAAAAGTGTCCGGTACTGCATATCAGCACTGGCAGACAGAACACAGGATATAAATTCCAGATGATCGATCTCGGGATAATACGGAGCAAAAAAGGCGGATGAGACCTGCAGGGAAAGAAGCAGCGCAGGCTTGTCCGCTTTTATTTCGTGGCTCTGGAACGGATTGATCAGCCAGAAGTCGCCGGGCTGCAGCAAAAGTGTCTGCCCGGGCAGCAGGATGGAGATGTTACCGTCCAGCACCAGTCCGAGCTCAAAGTCTTTATGAATGTGTGGTGCGCGGTAGAGCAGATTCACCACAAATACTTTAAAATTGGTTTCCGCATGGGAAATGATCTCGTATTCTCTTTTCATCATGTCTATTATGATAGCATAAGACAGCAAATTAGTCATGTTTTTTCCTTAAACTTGTAACAGTCAAAAGCTGTGATCCATAGTAGGATAAATACATCAAAAACAACTCCGGTGATGCACGGAGGCGATAGAATGCACCGCGTGCAGTAGTACAGGAAAAGGAGGAATACAATATGTCACAGTTTAAATATTCAGTAGGACCATGGAACGTACATCCGGGAGCAGATTCTTACGGACCGGCAACAAGAGCAGATATCCCGGCAGACGAAAAATATAAAAAAATTTGCAGAGATTGGATTTTCAGCCGTGCAATCAGGATAAATCTTTCGGCGTGGAAAATCTGCGTGCTGCCTTTAATCAGGTAAAGGTACTGAAGGAAAACGGCTATGGAAGTCATGGTGAATATGTCGGACTGGATGTAAAAGCAATGTGTACCACGAAGGGCGAAGACAGCTATAAACATCTGGAAAACAGAGATTTTGAAGCACATGAAATGTATGTGATGAATTTACTGATGGGGATTGAATAAGTATGGAAAAAAAGAAGGTAATCGCGGCGGGACATATCTGCCTTGATATCACACCGATGTTTCCGGACAGAAAAGTACAGCATCCGGGGGAGCTCCTGTCTCCCGGAAAGCTTCTGGAGGTTGGCGCGGCTGATGTACATACAGGTGGCAGTGTTGCCAACACGGGTCTTGCCATGAAGAAGCTTGGTGCAGATGTATCTTTGATGGGAAAAGTCGGAAAAGATGCTTTTGGCAATATGATCCTGGATATTTTGAAAAAACATGATGCGGATACGGATATGCTGATCGAAGAGGGGGAAGAGACCTCTTATTCTGTCGTGCTTGCAATTCCGGGGATTGACCGTATCTTTTTGCATAATGCGGGGGCTAACCGCCATTTTAAGGCGGCGGATATTCCGCAGGAAAAGCTGGAAGAAGCTGCATTGTTCCACTTTGGTTACCCACCGCTAATGCCGGAAATGTATGCGGATAATGGTGCAGAGCTCGTCTCACTGATGAAACGTGCGAAAGCTGCAGGCGTGGCAACTTCGCTGGATATGGCTGCGGTAGATGAAAATGCACCGGCGGGACAGGCAGACTGGAAAGAAATCCTGAAAAATGTGCTGCCGTTTGTTGATTTTTTCGTTCCAAGTGTGGAAGAACTTTGCTTTATGCTGGATCGTGAGCGGTTTCACGAATGGCAGAAGCGGGCGGACGGACGGGATATTACGGAAATTCTGGATGTGGAAAAAGACATCCGACCTTTGGCAGAGCAGTGTATGGAGTTTGGTGCAAAGGTACTGCTGATCAAATGCGGTGTTCCGGGCATGTATCTGCGTACAGCAGACAAAAATTCGCTGGAGAAAACCGGCAGTAAAGCAGAACTTTCCGCTGATGTGTGGTCAGAGAAAGAGATTTTTGAGAAAAGCTATATACCGGACAGAGTACGTTCCGGGACAGGAGCAGGAGATTCGAGCATTGCAGCATTTCTGACTGCCATGCTGGAAGGCTGTGAGCCGGAGGAAGCACTCCATCTGGCAGCGGCGACCGGTGCCTGCTGTGTGACGGAATATGATGCACTGGGCGGATTGAAACCGTTTGACGAGCTGCGGGCGAAGATCGCCGCAGGTTGGGCTAAATGTCATGCATCGCCAGATGCATGATGTAGCCCCTCGCATCGCGCAGCGATTAATCATGCGAGGGGTTCCCCCAAATGTCATGCATCGCCAGATGCATGATGTAGCCCCTCGCATCGCCAGATGCATGATAAATATGAAATGGAGGAGAAAAGATGTTAGTCAATATGAATGATGTCCTGCTGCCTGCAAAGAAAGGCAGCTACGGCGTTGGATTTTTTAATGCGGTCAATGTGGAGATGGCAAGAGCCATCATTGAAACAGCAGAAGAACTGAGAGCTCCGGTCATGGTCGGAACGGCAGAAATCCTGCTGCCTGCAATGGAACTGGCAAGGGTAGCGGAATATTTGATCCCAATGGCAGAAAAGGCAAGTGTGCCTGTCTGTGTGCATTACGATCACGGTCTGACCTTTGAAAAATGTATGCAGGCACTGGAACTTGGTTTCACTTCTATTATGTATGACTGCTCTACCGCTCCCTATGAGGAGAATATTGAAAAGGTGGCTGAAATGGTAAAGATCTGTCATGCAATGGGCAGAACGGTGGAAGGCGAGCTGGGACATGTCGGCGATAATGCCGGTGCAGGTAAGCTGGAAAATCCGAGTGACTATTTTACAGATCCGGAAACAGCTGCGGATTTTGTGAAACGGACAGGCGTGGATTCTCTTGCGGTAGCAGTCGGTAACGCACATGGCGATTATGCATTCCCGCCAAAGCTGGATTTTGAGCGCATTCGTGTGATTGCGGAAAAGACCGGCATTCCGCTTGTATTGCATGGCGGCAGCGGACTTTCCGATACAGACTTTAAGACGGCTGTCAAGGAAGGTGTTGCCAAGGTCAATATCTTCACGGATATTGATAAAGCCGGAAAATGCGGTATTGAAGCAGGACTGGCAGCAGGAGAGAAGTCTATGATGGGACTCATTCCGTATGAGATCGATGCCATGAAAGAAGTTGTCCGTGACAAGATTTTATTATTCGGTTCGAATGGAAAAGCCTGAAAATGCATAAAATACTGGAAACGGAGCATAAACGGGAACAGTATGTTGCAATTTTTTGTGCAATATGATACAATCATAAAAGTTAGCGTTGGCTACTCGTTAGCCAACGCTTTTTGTAGTGAGGAACAAAATCAAGCACAAGCGAAGCTTGTATTTGATTTTGCCCGAACGTACAACGAAAAAATCGCAGAGTGCGAAGCACGACTGCCGGCGAGACTGGCAGGATTTTTGAGTTGAGAGGAACAAAATCAGGAGGAAAAATGACTAATGAACGAAAAAGAAACTTTTAAACCTTACATCAGCGCAGATCGGGCGCTGCATGAAATGACACCGCTCTCTATCATTGTCGGTATCATTCTTGCGATCGTTTTCGGCGCTGCCAATGCATATCTGGGACTGCGTGTCGGTATGACCGTGTCTGCATCGATCCCGGCGGCTGTTCTTGGTATGGGTGTTTACCGCCTGTGCAGAAAAAAGGACACTATTCTGGAAAGCAACATGGTACAGACGATCGGTTCGGCAGGTGAATCACTTGCAGCCGGTGCAATTTTTACAATGCCGGCACTTTTTTTATGGGCACAGGAGGAAGGCACCAAAATGCCGGGCATTATGGAAATTGCCCTTATCGCCCTGATCGGCGGACTGCTTGGTATCTGCTTTATGGTACCGCTCAGGAAGGCACTGATCGTAAAAGAGCACGGAACACTGCCATATCCGGAAGGAACTGCCTGTGCGGAAGTACTGCTGGCAGGAGAAAAGGGTGGTGCAAATGCATCGGTCGTATTCCTTGGCATGGGAATCGCAGCACTTTTTAAGTTCATTGTAGATGGTCTGAAGGTCGTATCTTCTGCCGTTACGGTAACGGTACAGAAAATTCACGGAGAGATCAGTGCACAGGTTTATCCGGCACTTGTCAGCGTGGGATATATCTGCGGCTTTAAGATTGCTTCTTATATGTTTGCGGGCGGTATTTTAGGCTGGCTCGTACTCATTCCGATGATCTATTTATTTGGTGCGGATACAACGTTATTCCCTGCAAGCGTTTCTGTGCATGAGCTTTGGGAGCAGGCCGGCGCATCCGGTATCTGGAGCAGCTATATTCGTTATATCGGTGCAGGTGCTGTGGCAACAGGCGGTATTGTGAGTCTGATCAAGTCTCTGCCACTGATCGTCAGAACATTCGCAGATGCAATGAAAGGATTGAAGGGTTCCGGGAAACAGGCAAATGAACTGCGTACGGAAAAAGACCTGAAGATGTCGGTTGTACTCATTATGCTGGCAATCCTCATTGTTGCTATTGCCGTGACACCGATCATTCCGATCGACGTGATCGGTGCGATCGTGATCGTTATTTTCGGTTTCTTCTTTGCAACTGTTTCTTCCCGCATGGTAGGATTGGTCGGAAGCTCCAATAACCCGGTATCCGGTATGGCGATCGCAACGCTTCTTGCGACAACGGTTCTGCTGAAAGCAACCGGTCATACAGGTATGTCCGGTATGACAGCAGCGATCGCGATCGGTTCTGTAATCTGTATCGTAGCTGCAATGGCAGGTGATATGTCGCAGGATTTAAAGACCGGTTACATTTTAGGTGCAACACCGGTGAAACAGCAGTACGGTGAAATGATCGGAACGGTTGTATCTGCCGTAACGATCGGCTTTGTATTATATCTGTTAAATGCAGCCTGGGGCTTTGGTACTCCGGAGCTTTCCGCACCGCAGGCAACACTCATGAAGATGATCGTAGAAGGTGTTATGGGTGGCAATCTGCCATGGACACTTGTTTTTATCGGTGTATTTATTGCACTTGTGGTAGAGCTTCTTGGCATTCCGGTACTGCCGTTTGCCATTGGTCTGTATCTGCCGATCGAGCTCAGCTCCTGCATCATGATCGGTGGTGTTTTACGCTGGGCACTGGAAAAGAAAAAATATAAGAGTGGGGAGCAGAAGGAAAGCGCGATCTCAAACGGTGTGCTCTGCTGTTCCGGTATGATCGCAGGTGAAGGTCTGATTGGTATTTTACTTGCTGTATTTGCAGTCGTAAAAGTAAACGGAAGATCACTTGCAGAGTATATTGATCTGTCAGGCAGTGTAAATCTTGGACAGATTGGAGCACTTGTTGTACTTGCCCTTGTCATTTTATCGATCCTGAAATTTACGATCTGGAATAAAAAGGTTGACAAAGAGTAACTATGAAAAAACAAGATAATTTTTTGGAATATATACCGAAGATCAAAGAGGGAATAAGCTGGAAGCCGGAACAAGACCATGTCATCATTGATATGGAAAACAAAGGTCTGGCGAACCGCATTGCGCAGATCTGTTTTGGCAGACCAAAGGTCAGCCATATCACGCTGGAAGAGCTGGGCAGCTTTATCTGGCAGCAGATTGACGGAGAGAAAAGCATCCTGCAGATTGGCGAACTAGTGCAGGAAGCCTTTGGCGAAAAAGCAGAGCCCTTATATGAAAGACTGGCGCAGTATATGAAGATACTGTATGGAAAAGGCTTTATTACGTTTTGTAAGGTATAACATGCATATGAATGCATGTGAATAAAAAGAAAACCATCACAGAGAAATCCCGGATGTAACAGCCTGTGGCTGCTTCATCCGGGATTTCTCTGTGATAGTATATATAATGCAAGCGACCGCATTCAGCGTGAGAGTGTACTAGGAATATTACATTCTTTTTTGATTGGGTTGTAGATCTGGCAATAGCTTATATCGGCAAGAAAAATAAAGGAAATAATATATAACAGTACATTTATTGCCGATAATGTGGTATACTAATGAAAACAAATGTGGATTAAAACTTTAAAAAGGAGGACATATATGCAGTATCTTTCCGTGGCAGAGGTGGCAAAAAAGTGGAATGTATCGGAACGCAGTGTGAGAAATTATTGTGCGCAGGGACGTGTACCGGAAGCATTTTTGAAAGGAAAAACATGGTATATTCCGGAAAACGCAGAAAAGCCCGAGCGTTCCAATAAAAAGGAGCAGCCGGTAACTTTGCTGGATATTTTGCAGGATGAAAAGGCAAACAGATATGCCGGTGGTATTTATCATAAGACACAGATCGAACTGACCTATAATTCCAACCACATGGAAGGCAGTCGCCTGACACACGATCAGACCCGGTATATTTTTGAGACAAACACGATCGGAATCGAAAAAGAAGTGCTCAACGTAGACGATGTGATCGAAACGGCAAATCATTTCCGCTGTATTGACAGCATCATTGACTGTGCAAAAACAACTCTTACAGAAAAGTTTATCAAAGAACTGCATCTGATCTTGAAGAACGGCACCAGTGATTCCAGAAAAGAATGGTTTGCTGTCGGTAACTATAAAAAACTGCCGAATGAAGTTGGGGGTATGGAAACTGCACTTCCGGAAGAAGTTGCCGGTGAGATGAAGAAGCTGCTGGCAGCGTATAACAGTAAGGAAGAAAAGTCATTGGAAGATATTCTGGATTTCCATGTAACATTTGAACGGATTCATCCGTTTCAGGATGGAAATGGGCGTGTAGGGCGGCTCATCCTGTTTAAGGAATGCCTGAAATATCATATTGTTCCGTTTATTATTGAGGACGATCTGAAGCTATTTTATTATCGTGGACTGAAGGAATGGAACAATGAAAAGGGATATCTGACGGATACTTGTCTGACAGCGCAGGACAGGTATAAAGCATATTTAGATTATTTTAGGATTGCATATTGACAGCATTGGTTTATAGATATAAACTAAAATCACAATAGATTTACAACTATAAACCAACAATCCAAAGAACACAGGAGAGGAGTATGGCAAATGGAATATGCAAAGTTATGTGACAGTGAATATCGCTTTATGTGTGTGATCTGGGAGGCAGAGCCGGTAAGCTCCGGCGAACTGGTCAGCTTATGTCAGGAAAAGCTGGGCTGGAAGAAGTCAACGACCTACACCGTGCTCAGAAAGCTGTGCGAGAAGGGGTATCTGGAAAATAAGGAGACGATCGTATCAGCACTGGTATCGAAAGAGCAGGTACAGGCAAAGGAATCAGAGGAGTTTGTGGAGAGAACCTTTGACGGCTCGCTGCCCGGTTTTATAGCTGCTTTTCTGGGAGGCAGAAAGATATCCGGTGAGGAAGCGGAGGCGCTCAAACAGATGATCGAGGCACATAAGGAGGTGTAAAGGATGCGTGGATGGGTAGAATTTTATATGTTATTTCTGCAGCGAAATGGCATATTGACACTGGTGATCCTTGCTGTATTATTGGTGCGGCTCCTTTTACGCAGACTGCCTAAAAAATACAGCTATCTGCTCTGGTCAGTAGTCGGGATCCGTATGCTTTTAAAGCTACAGCTTCCGTCGCGGTTTGGTCTGCTCAGCCTCTGGCATTATATGACGCAGCAAATCAGTGGCTCACAGCTTTTGACAGCTCCGAAGCAGCTGACTAATATGCAGAAGATAACGGATCCGCAGGCAGGGGCGCAGAATCTACAGCCTGCAGGGCAGCTTATCACAGGACAGACAGTGACTGGAGCGGCCCGGGGACTGTCACAGGCAGGAGCTAAAGCGGGCAGCGGATGGGATCATTTGTTACAGATCTGTATGCTTATCTGGATCGCCGGCATGATCGTACTGCTGTTGTATGGTATTTTATCTTATTTTAAATGCAGGAGAATGACTGTGCAGGCAGTGCATATGGAAGGCAATATCTGGGAATGTGATCATCTGGCAACCCCGTTTGTGCTTGGAATCGTCAGACCACGTATTTACATTCCGTTTCATTTATCGGCGGAAGAAAAGCCATATATTCTGGCACATGAAACATATCACATCAGAAGGGGCGATCCGATCGTGCGGCTGCTTGCATTTGTGCTATTGACGTTTTACTGGATCAATCCGTTTGTATGGATCGCATATTTTCTGATGATCCGGGATATGGAAATGAGCTGTGATGAAGCTGTGCTTCTGCAGCTTGGGACACAGATCAAAAAAGCTTACAGTAATTCCCTGCTTACTTTTGCAACGGGCAGAAAACAGGTTACCTTTTCGCCACTCGCATTTGGAGAATCAGGCACATCTGGCCGAATTAAAAATATTCTGGATTTTAAAAAGCCGAAGGTGTGGGGCAGTCTTTTGGCAATACTGGCTGTGATACTGGCAGCAGTCTTCTGTCTGACGAGTCAGAAAACAGAGGATGATACAAGTGCCTCACAGAGTGAGCAGCAGGTAACTGACAGCTCCCGGAATGCACAGGCGGCAGAAGAAGCAAAGCAGGAGACGGAAGCTGCCAGACAGGCGGCAGAACAGGCGCAGCAGGATGCAGAGCCAGCAGAGGATGCCAGACAGATGGCAGAACAGATGCAGCAGGATGCAGAGAAAGCTGCAGCTGCTGCCGAAAGTGCACGCCAGGAAATAGAGGAACAGGTGCAGGATAGGATGGACAGTATTCTGGCAGAGCTTGACGGTGATCTTTCCAGGGCTTATCCATGGGTCAATACGGCAGAGTTTAAGGAAGATGCCAACGTACTGATCAAAATGGCAGAAGATCCGACCGGTCAGTATGCAGCGTACGGTTTTCTTTGCGGCGAATATGGAAGCTATGGGATTCTTTTGAATGACAAGTTAAACGGAGAGGATAACTGGAACTATTTTTACACACCATGGGCTTATACAGGCTCATCTGATGTGGAACCTGCAATGGAGAAGGCAGCAGATGGTTACAGCGGAACCTTTACATTTCCGGCACCGGCAAATGATCCGGTAAAAAGCAGCATACAGATAAAGACATGGAAGCTGCAGAGCTATGATACGGGAACGATTGAGATAGAAGATGTGACAAAGAGTGCGGAAAATGAATCACTATACGGGAATACCATAGCAGGGCTGAATGATCAGACGCAGTTTGCACTTGTTGATATCGGGCTGGAGCATGATGTGCTTTTTGTGACAGAGCAGAGCTATACTTACGATACGGGTATAGAAGCTGCGCTGTACTGTCAGGTGTATTATAGCATAGATGGCAGTGTAAAGGATCTGGGCAGTGTGGAAAGTGAAGGAACCGCATACCCTGTCAGCTATGGGCAGGGCTGTATCTATACGGCGGGAAATCACAGCGTAAGTAAATATGTGATCGATGAAACGACCTATCAGCTCATCTGTGAGCAGAAGGATGAGGTAAGCTACGATGCAGAGGGAAATGCTTCTTATATCCGTTCTTATCCGGGGATGGATAAAGAAAAAAGCAGTACAGAGAAGGCATTTAACGAGGCGATGGAAGCTTACCATGAGGCAGTCCCGATCAGTTTTTCTTATGGAGCGTCCGAATAGCAGCATTTTTGTGATAAATACATAGAAATGCAATTCGGAAGAATACTAAATACATAAGAAATTCGTAGAAAAGGAGAGATTGTCCGATGGGAAAAGAAATACAGAATATGTTTTGTTTCCAATGTGAACAGACTGCAGGCTGCGATGGCTGCAGCGGAAAGGTAGGCGTTTGCGGTAAAACCGCGGAGGTGGCAAATCTGCAGGATGAGCTGACCGGCGCATTGATTGGGCTTGCCCGTTCTTTAAACGGAGCTGGGAAAGTAGAGCAGAAGACAAGTGATCTTGTGATCCGTTCTTTATTCGCAACACTGACAAATGTCAATTTTAATGAAGCATCTATCAAAGAAATGATCGCAGCGGTGCAGCAGGAAAAGGACAGCTTAAAGCCCGGCTGCAGGAGCTGCGCCAATCCATGCGGAATGACAGAGGATCTGCAGCTTGACAGCATCTGGAGGGCAGAGGAAAACATCAGATCCTTAAAGTCCCTTGTATTATTCGGACTGCGTGGTATGGCAGCTTATGCTTATCATGCCATGGTATTGGGATTCCGGGATGAAGAGGTAAACTTCTTTTTCATGAAGGCACTGTTTCTGCTTGGCGAGAAGCTTACGGTAGAAGAACTTCTGCCACTTGTAGATGAAGTGGGAGAAAAGAATCTGCTCTGTCTGGAACTGTTAGATCGTGCTAACACGGAAAGCTATGGAAATCCGGAGCCGACGGAAGTACCGCTGAAGATCGAAAAGGGACCGTTTATCGTCATATCCGGTCATGATCTGCTGGATTTAAAGCTTTTACTTGAGCAGACAGACGGGAAAGGCGTAAATATCTACACACATGGCGAAATGCTGCCTGCCCATGGTTATCCGGAGCTGAAAAAGCATCCGCAGTTAAAAGGAAATTTCGGAACTGCATGGCAGAATCAGCAGAAGGAATTTGAAAATATTCCCGCACCGGTGTTGTTTACGACTAACTGTCTGATGCCGCCAAAGGAAAGCTATGCAGACAGGATTTTTACAACAGAGGTTGTTTCCTATCCTGAGATGGTGCATATCGGAGAGGATAAGGATTTTACACCGGTCATTGAAAAGGCGCTTGCGCTGGGCGGCTATCAGGAGGACAAACAGCTTCATGGCATCAACGGTGGGGAAAAAGTAATGACAGGCTTTGGACATCATGCAGTGCTCTCTCATGCGGCGGAAGTGGTGGAAGCGGTCAAAGCAGGAAAGATCCGCCATTTCTTTCTGGTGGGCGGCTGTGACGGTGCAAAGCCGGGCAGAAACTACTATACGGAATTTGTTAAACAGACACCGCCGGATACGATCGTACTGACACTGGCATGTGGAAAGTTCCGTTTCAATGACCTGGATCTTGGGACGATAGCAGGGCTTCCGCGTATTATGGATGTCGGGCAGTGCAATGATGCCTATGGTGCGATCAGGATCGCACTTGCGCTGGCAGAGGCATTTGGCTGCAGTGTCAATGAACTGCCGCTTTCCATGGTGCTTTCCTGGTATGAGCAGAAGGCAGTCTGCATTCTTTTGACGCTGCTGCATCTGGGCATCCATGATATTCTGCTGGGACCTACACTGCCTGCATTTTTATCCGGGGATGTGTTGGATATTTTAGTAAAGAACTATAATATCGGCAAGATTTCCACGCCGGAAGAAGATCTGGCAAAGCTGCTGCACACTTGACATAAAATTTACTTTCATTTTACGGAAAAGCGATATTGCACTTTTCTCCCGGCTGATACACTGAAAAAAGTGTATCAGACAAAGGAGAAAAATTATGAATGAAAAAGTACAGGTAATATTTGGTCTGGTGGGCGGTCTTGCGCTATTCTTATATGGTATGAACAGTATGAGTGTTGCTCTGCAGAAAGCAGCCGGTGAAAAGATGAAAAAGGTGCTGGGATTTCTGACAAAGAATCCGATCATGGGTGCTCTTGCGGGAGCACTGGTAACAGCCGTACTGCAGTCAAGCTCTGCAACGATTGCCGTTTTGCAGAATTTTGCCACACAGCCGGTCGCTGCAGACAGTACAGTCAGTGTGATCGGACTTGCAGGAGCAATCCCGGTCCTGCTTGGTGATAATATCGGTACAACGATCACAGCACTGCTTGCTTCCATTGGACAGTCAAAAAATGCAAAGAGAACAGCAATTGCGGAGGAAGCAATTGAGCATATCACATTTGACAAGTTTGCGATTGAAAACGAAGAGCTTGTAAGGGAAGGTTTGAAGATTCCCGCAGTAGTAGGATAGTAAAACGATCTCTTCTGTGTTACAATTTAGGTTAGAAATGACTAACATGTAATACAGAAGGGAGTTTTTTTATGCAAAACGGACAGGAAAGAAAACCGGATCTGGTCTGCAGCCTGGAAAAGGAAGGGTTTCTTGGCAGCTTTTATCAGGGAGACCGTTATGTGGATAAAGCGGTCATTTTTGTGGGAGGCAGTGGAGAACCACGGAATGTGGTAGAGGCAAGAGCTGCAATACTGGCAAGAGAGGGCTACAGTGTGTTAGCAGTGGGCTACTATCTTTGGAAGCCGCTTTCCAAACAGACCGTAGCGATCCCGCTCGATTATGTGGAGCGTGCGATCGACTGGTTAAAGGGAAAATGTCCGGTGAAGGTAACCAAGATCGGTATGATCGGACTTTCACTTGGTGCTGCTTACACGGCACTTTGCGGTGCTTATTTTCCACAAGTCAGTTGTGCGATCGTTGTTTCGGGCTTTGATTTTGTGGTGGAAGGCTGCAAAAATATGGTCATCAGACAGCATAGATCATATTTTACTCTGCATGGGGAAAATATACCGTATGAGCCTGCGGAGGCACTTTCGCACCTGCCTGCAACACTGAAAAAGTGGAAAAAGGATCCGTGTTACGGTTCCAGTGCAATGAACCGCTTCTATTATAATGAATGTTTCAAAGACAGGACAGATGCAAGCAGGATCAAGGTGGAAAACGGAAACTGCGACTGGCTGTTTCTGGCACCGGGCTATGACGATACATGGCCGTCCGATCAGGCGGTGAAACGTATAATACAGGTTCTGCGGGAAAAACAATATCCACATCGTTATGAGTGTGTGATCTATGAAAAAGGAAGCCATCTGCTGGGCATGCCAAATGAAGCACTGAAAGCCATGGGGGATGTGGATAAACTGATGCGTATGCTTGGAAAATTTCTCACAATGGAAAAGAAATACCCGAAAGAGTGCATGGAGGCAAGAGAAGAAAGCTATCAGAAGATCCTCTCATTTTTGCGGGAGAGTATGATCGACGGATAAATGGAAAATTCTGTTTCACATTTTTTACACAGACAGGTCAAAAAGACATCACAATTTACCGGCTATAATAAAGACAGATAAAAGATGTGAAGAACTGGAGGAATGACCATGAGAAAAAGGAGCCTTTGGACAATCGCAATGCTTACCGGATGCTGTATTCTGGCAGGCTGCAGTAATCAGGGCACACAGACGGATACTGCGCAGCAGAGCCAGGAGGAAAGCGTAGCAGATACAGAAGAAAACACAGATCAGAATACGCCACCTGAAAAGCTGGACGGAGAAGCACCGGATGGAGAAAAACCGGATGGCGCACCACCAGATGGTCAGGCACCGGACGGAAAAGGAGGACAGGGCGGACAGAGTCAGGCACCGACAGAATACGATGCACAAAATACATATACGGAAGATGCCGCGGTAACGGGAGAAAGCATCAGTTCCACAGGGACGGATGAAAATGCGGTTCTGGTACAAAGTGGTGCGACAGTTTCTCTTTCGGATACAAAGATCGACAGAACAAGTGATGCCTCCACAGGCGGCGATTCTTCCAGCTTTTACGGCGTAGGTGCAGCGGTGCTTACCACAGACGGAACGGTGAAGGTCACAAACAGCTCGATCACCACGGATGCAGCGGGCGCAGCAGGTGTCTTTGCCTATGGAGATGGCGTGGCTGAAGTATTGGATACCACGATCACAACAGGGCAGGATACATCGGGCGGAATCCATGTAGCAGGCGGCGGAACACTGAAAGCAACTAATCTGACAGTAGAAACAAGCGGCGAGTCCTCTGCGGCGATCAGAAGTGACCGCGGAGGCGGAACCATGACCGTAAACGGTTCCGAGGCGGTCTGCATTGAAGGCTTGAATTCCCTGAAACTGACAAACTGTGATTTGACAGGCAATATGCAGGATCTTTCCCAGAATGACTGTACCTGGAATGTGATCTTGTACCAGAGCATGTCAGGGGATTCCGAGATCGGGAACAGTACCTTCAGCATGACCGGTGGCAGTCTGAGAGCAATGCGGGAGACGGTGGTGACGGCTATGCCAATCTGGTGATCGACAAAGATTCGACATGGATCGTGACTGGAGACAGCGTATTGACCAGTCTTACAAATAACGGAACGATCACAGATGCAGACGGGAAATCCGTGACAATACTTGACACGAATGGTAAAATACTTGCGAATGGCGAAAGCGGGTATACCATAACGGTAGACTCCTTAACAGAATAAAAAGGCAGAAGATATAAGGAGCAGAGAAACAAATGAAAAAGTTGGAAGGCATAAAAACAGAGCGCGGCGCGGAAATCTTGCTGATCCTGGTACTGGTTGCCAGAAGTACATCCTTTGTGATGTCGAAGGTCACAATGAACGCGATGGATCCGTTTAATCTGCTGGGAGTCAGATTTTTGCTGGCATTTCTGCTTCTCTGTATCCCATTTGGGAAAAGGCTTGTGAAGATCAAAAAACAGACCCTGCTAAAGGGATTGCTGGTCGGACTGGCCTTTTTCTGCGTTATGACAGCGGAGCTTTTTACGCTCCGTCTGACAGCCTCATCTACATCATCTTTTTTGGAAAATATGGCGATCGTATTTGTACCGATCTTTGAAGCGGTGCTTTTGCGCAGACTGCCTGCAAAATATAGTGTGGCAGGTGTTCTGATTTCTATGACCGGAATTGGATTCCTGACGCTGGAAGGTGGCAGGATCGCACTGGGAACAGGAGAACTGATCGGTATTTTATCCGGTATCTTATATGCGGTTGCGATCATTATCACAGACAGATTATCGCACAATGATGATTCTCTGCTGATCGGAATGGTACAGGTCGGAACGATTGGTGCGCTCGGAATGATTGCATCGTTCCTGTTTGAACAGCCGACACTGCCACAGGGACAGACGAGCTGGCTCATGGTCATTTATCTGGCAGTTGTCTGTACGGGCTTCGGGTTTACCCTCCAGCCGGTGGCGCAAAGCCGTCTGACTGCAGAACGGGCAGGATTGCTTATCGCAGTCAGCCCGGTAAGTTCTGCAATCATGGGTAGTATTTTTCTGAAAGAGCATTTAGGGATCAGTGGCATGATCGGGGCAATATTGGTTGTTGGCGGTATCATCATATCCAAGGATCCTTTCCATAAAAAAGTACAGGTCTCTTCGTAAATTTTGCAGGAACTTTTTGAAGATTTATTTAAGATTCCTTTTTTCGCTAGGAATTTTCAGAAAGGCATGCTATGATTTTCGAAGGGTGATAAAGATGAATAAGGATTCGATTGAAGAAAATAAAGCAATACAGGATGGACTGGAACGCTTTTTGGACGAAGAGCTGGCAGGTGTCCGCAAGGAGCAGGTGGCACCGAACAGAACCATCATATACAACGAAGAGCCAAAGGAAAAAGAACTTAAAACTGAGTTTGCCACAGAAGTAACGCCAAAGAGACAGGCAAGCTATGAGAGAAGGCCCGCAGGCGGCTATACAGCTGCGGCGGGACAGCCGGAACATAGAAGCAGCGTGGGCGAAAGACAGATGAGCCATGCTGCAGATGCGGCAAGCAGGAGAAGAACGTCCGAAGAGACAGACAGATATCGTAACATAGACAGGGAAGCGTCAGCTCACCGGAGACAGGAAACTATCTCTGACCGCCGGAGCATAGCGCCTGAGAAAAAGCACCGGGGATACGAACCGCCTGTATCTGAAAATAGGAAGAAACAGCATAAAAAGTCTAACAGAAAAGCCGATAAGAGACAGAAAAAGAAAGACGGCAACAAGAAAGACAGGATGTCCAAGCCAAAGAAAATACTGCTGATCATCGGTATTGTCATTCTGGCACTTTTCCTGTGGTGGTATCTGACCATGGGACGGATCTACCATAAAATGAACTATGAAAAGTCAGATGAACTGGCAAGCGGTCCTTTAAAGGAACAGGGCGTGATCAATGTGCTGCTGATCGGAAACGATTCCCGTGAAAACGGAGAAGACGGCCGCTCCGATGCGATGATCCTGATCTCTATCAGCAATAAAACGAAGACGATCCACATGACTTCTCTGCTGCGTGATATGTACGTGGACATTCCCGGGCATGACGGCAACAGGTTAAATGCGGCTTACGCTTATGGCGGACCTGCGCTTTTGTGTGAGACGATCAAGCAGAATCTGGATATTGAAGTAAACAGATATGTACTTGTGAACTTCCAGGCGTTTGCAAGTCTGGTAGATGCAGTCGGCGGTGTGGATCTGGAAGTGACGAATGAGGAAGTCCAGTGGATCAATGCATATTTGAATGAATACAACCTGCTGGAAGGAAAAGAGATGACGACCGACTATCTGGATACCTCATTAAGCGGGGAAATCCATCTGAACGGTCCGCAGGCACTTGCTTACAGCAGGAACAGATATATCGGAACCGATTTTGGCAGAACAGAAAGACAGAGAAAAGTACTCTCTGCCGTTATGAAAAAGCTGCCACTTGCCATGGCAACCAATTCCGGTGAACTGATAGACGGTCTATTCCCGAATCTGACAACAAACCTGACACAGACAGAAATGTACAGCTTATCAACGCAGGCAAGTAAACTTCTGACCTATGACGTGGTACAGAGCACGGTTCCGGCAGAAGGCACTTATTCCAATGCCACGGTCCGCAAGATGGCAGTTCTGCAGGTTGATTTTGAGGCAAATAAAAAGCTCCTGAAGCAGGAGATTTACGGACAGGAAGAGTAAAAAGACAAGTTGCGGGCAATAGTGTGCAAGAGGTACAGAACGGAGGCTTACATGAGCAAAACTTTTAAAGAACGATATCTTTCGCATGAGATAGAACTGGAAGCAATCGATGATTACATCATCGAATGGAACAATTCTGATACAGAGGAGACTCTGGCAAAGTTTCTGGGACTGAATAAAGAGGAAGAGACCGCGTGGGTGGAAGACAGTGATGATGCCCTTTTTGATCTGCTGGAAGCACAGAGAAAGTAAAAGTATGCAGAAAAGCGGAATGCATGATATTGTAGAGAGAATAAAAGATGATCTGAAAAAGAATGGGATAGGATGTGCTGCAGTATTGGCATGTCTTATCCTTTTTGCGCTTATTTTCCATGATGTATGTCCGGTGCAGATCCTGTATGGACTGCCATGTCCCGGATGCGGTCTGACGAGAGCGGGTGTCCTGCTTCTGACCGGGCACTTTGCAGCAGCATTTCAAATGCACCCATTTATTTACGGATGGGCAGCGCTTCTGCTGTATGTCCTGCTCTGCCGCTATGTCAAAGGCTGTAAACCAAAAGGAGCATTGCAGCTGATGATCGTTCTCATTGCTTGCATGCTCCTGTTTTATATCTATCGTATGCTGCTCTATTTTCCGGATGTGGAACCGATGACCCGCAAGGACGGACTGCTTCTACACTGGAATCCAGACAGAAACTGATCTGCCGTGAACCGGGAACGTACCGTTTCCGTCCGCACCGATCGTAATCATATGGCGATAGCCGAATAACACGTCAAAAAACTTCTGTCCACTATGTTGTTTTCCGACATACATGGTCTTTTGGGTATCATTTTTGGAAGAAAGGATGCAGGCAAGCCCTGTATTTTCATCTTCTGCAAGCCCTTCCCGGGTAAATCCGATACAATGATAGTCATCAAAGTAATCATGCTGTGCTCCGTAAGCATGGGAAGCTCTGACAGAGAGCAGATTGGTAAGCGTTTTGCCGACCGGAGCTACATTCCGGGACGGAATACCGTAGCAGTCTCCGTAAAAGACACACGGATATCCCGCTTCGCGCAGCAGGATGAGCGCATAGGCAAGCGGTTTGAACCAGCTGTCTACAAAAGAGCAGAGTGCCTGCCCCGGCTCTGTATCGTGATTGTCTACAAAAGTAACTGCATTCTGCGGCTTTGCAGCAACAAGACTGCCATCAAAGATCTTGCGCAGATCATAGCCTTCACTGTTATAGGATGCATAGTGGAAATTAAAGTGAAGCGGTACATCAAACAAAGACAGAGCATAATTTGTTTTTTCCAGATAGGCTTCGAGTGCCCAGCATTCCCTGTGCCAGTATTCACCGACAGTAAACAGTTCGCGACCTGCATAGCTGCGCATGGCAGGAATCCAGTCGCGGTAAAAATCATAGTCAATGTGTTTTAATGCATCCAGACGGAATCCATCTACCTGTGTCTGATCCAGATACCATTTTCCCCATTTGGTAAGTTCGGCAATTACCTCAGGTTCGCTGAAATCAATATCTGCCCCCATCAGATAATCATAATTTCCGTTTTCTGAATCCACATCCTTGTCCCATTCTTTTCCTTCAAAGAGATAAATACTGTTCTTTTTCTGTTTATCATCCCAGTCTACACCGTCAAAGCATTTGGATGTCCAGACAAAATCGGAATATCTGCCTTTTCTTCCCGGAAAATTAAAAATGGTCCAGGCGGTGATCTGTTCGATGCCTGTTGTTTCCTGTTCCCTGTTTCCTGTATTACATTCTTCGGCATTTATTACTTCTGTTCCATCAGCACCAATCTTGTGATTCAGTACGATATCAGCATAAACATCAATTCCATATTCCTGACAGGTATGGATTGCAGCCAGATATTCCGCTTTTGTGCCATATTTGGTTGCAACACTGCCTTTCTGGTCAAATTCGCCGAGGTCGTACAGATCATACACCGCATAACCGACACCGTTTGTACCATAGGCATCTTTGTAAGCCGGAGGTAACCAGACTGCGGTAATACCTGCTTCTGCAAGCGCAGGAGCTTTTTCACTAAGCTGGTTCCATAAAGAACCGTCGGATGGCAGATACCATTCGAAATATTGCATCATTGTTCCGTTTTTCATCATTTGCCTCTTTTCTCCATATTCGTTCAAAATATATCCGAATCCTAATTATGCGTCCATACTCCATCTGCCGCTGGCACCGCATGGCAGAACCAGCCCGGATCTTGTGACCGGTAATCCGATTTCATCCGCAGCAACACATCCGCCAAGCTTCTTCGTCAGTACGGTATTTAACATATAGGAGAGAACTGCAGGCTGCAGGCCGGTCGTATAAGAATTGATCAAAAAGAAAACAGGATCCTTGGACAGTACTTTGGAAGTCAGTTCAATGAATGGGAAAATGCTTTCTTCGATCTTCCAGATCTCGCCCTTTGGTCCTCTTCCATAAGATGGCGGATCCATGATGATGCCATCGTAAGTATTGCCGCGCCGGATCTCGCGCTCTACAAATTTGGCACAGTCGTCTACCAGCCAGCGGATCTTATCGCCGGGAATATTGCTTGAAACCGCATTTTCTTTTGCCCACGTAACCATTCCTTTGGAGGCATCGACATGTGTGACATTTGCACCGGCATTTGCTGCGGAGATTGTAGCACCGCCGGTATAAGCGAACAGATTTAATACCTTAAGCTCTCTGCCCGGATCCTTTTCTCTGGCTGCCCGGATCTTCTGTGCACACCAGTCCCAGTTTACCGCCTGCTCCGGGAAAAGTCCCGTATGCTTAAAACTGAACGGCTTGAGATGGAAGGTAAGCTCCCGGTAGGAGATCGTCCATTCATTTGGCAGATCAAAAAATTCCCACTGACCGCCGCCTTTGACACTGCGATGGTAGTGTCCGTTTTTCTGTTTCCATTCTTTGGCATCATGCCCTGTGCTCCAGATGACCTGCGGATCCGGGCGCACTAAAATATAATCACCCCAGCGCTCCAGCTTTTCGCCGTCTGAGGTGTCCAGTACTTCATAATCTTTCCAATTATCTGCTATCCACATGGGTGTAATCCTTTCTGTACATTTTATTCTATTGTGGACTACGCTTTTGAAAACGTCAAGGGATATGTAAATGAATTGCAAGAAAACGCTGTCCAAAATCCGCGAACGAAATTTTATGGATACTCTGGCGGCGGATGCTGGTAAACATTGACAGGCAGAGAGATATCTCTTATAATTTTCACATATGTTGATACTAAAAGTACCGGCTGCGCAAAGCGGTTTATGGGAAAAAATATGGTGCTTGGCAAAAACGACGGAAATGTGTGAAAGGAAAAAAATGATGGAAAAGAGTAGAAACAGAGCAGTTGGCAGACAAGTCCGAAAAATGATCGCAGCAGCTATGGCAGCAATGCTTGTGTTTGCCTCTGCAAATGTGGCAGACGTAAATGCAGAAGAAACAGTGCTGGCAGTCAGTGAGAATGCTGTTACAGGGGAAACGGGATCGGGAGTAGTAGAAGCAGAGAAAAATACAGGTGAGCCAGAAGTAGAAAACGGTGGAGCTGAGAACAGGGAAGCAGAGAACACAGATCTGGATGCAGAAACAGCAGATCCGGACACAGAAACCGCGGACGGAACACACACATATAAAAATGGTTTCTGCACAGACGACGGCTGTGACGCATACGAGCCTGCAGTACTTACAACCGGCAAATATGATATAGATGCCAACGGCGAAATAACGGACAGTGACGAAGCCTACGAAATTGGAAATGCAGGGCAGCTCTACTGGTTTGCCGGGCTTGTAAACGGAACATTGACAGACGGAACCGCGCAGAATCTGAAGGCGAACGCAGTTCTGACAGCTGATATCACAGTGAATGAAGATCTGCTGACAAGCATTAATGCAGATGAAGACGGAAATGTTACAAATGGTAGTTCTTTCAAAGCATGGCGACCAATGGGAATGGCAGATGAAAAGGGGTATTTGACAGGATGGTATACGGGTATTTTTGATGGAAATGGGCACAGTATCAGTGGCTTATACGTAAACAGAGATGAGTCGGATGATGTCGATGATAGATTTAAAGTTGGTATTGGCTTATTTGGATATTATAGCGGATTGACTAGAAATTTATCTGTTTTGGATTCTTATATGAGAGGCGAGTCGAGTGTTGGCGGTATTATTGGATATATCGGTTATAACAAAACAGGAACAGTTCAGAATTGCTATAGTGCTGCCACAGTATGGGGGATTGATAGTATAGGTGGTATTTGCGGATCTAGTGGCGGAATCAGTAAAATTGAGAACTGCTATAATATGGGAAATATTTGTGGAGAAACAGAGGTAGGCGGAATTTGTGGAGATAATCATGCTATAATCAAAAACTGCTATAATGTTGGAAGCGTTAAAGGAGAAATGAATGTAGGCGGAATTACAGGAGCGAATACAAAAGGGAATAATGTTGAAGAGGAAATAACAGATTGTTATAACAGGGGGAACGTGACAGGGGATAGAAGTGTTGGTGGAATTAGTGGATATGATAGGTATGGTTTGATTGAAAATTGCTATAGCCAATCTATTGTCAGTGGAAATACAAATGTTGGTGGTATTTGTGGCAATGGTAGAGAGGATACTTTTCATAATACATACTATGATTCAAATTTGTATGTAGGAGATGCAATTGGCTATAAGGAGGGTGCATTAACAACCGAGAAGACCGAAGGAAAACCCTCGCAGGCATTTGAAAGCGGCGAGATCACATATCTGCTGCAGGCAGACCGTGAGGAACCGGTCTGGGGACAGACACTCTCCGGAAATGATGAGCAAGCTTATCCGGTATTAGGCGGCGCAAAGGTGTATCAGGTAACTGAATACAAAGGATGTATCGAAAGCACAGGAATCGCAGGAACTACTTATAATAATGCGAATGCCCCTGTTGTTTTTGGACCACATGTATATGAAAATGGATTTTGTACAATCTGCAGCGCATACGAGCCTGCAGTACTTACAACCGGCAAATATGATATAGATGCCAATGGTGAAAAAACGGACAGTGACGAAGCCTACGAAATTGGAAATGCAGGGCAGCTCTACTGGTTTGCCGGGCTTGTAAACGGAACATTGACAGACGGAACCGCGCAGAATCTGAAGGCGAACGCAGTTCTGACAGCTGATATCACAGTGAATGAAGATCTGCTGACAAGCATTAATACAGATGATGACGGTAATGTTACAAATGGAAAGTCCTTCCGGATATGGTTACCTATGGGAAAGATAAATGCTGATAATGGACAACAGATGCTGTATGCAGGTATTTTTGATGGAAAGGGGCACAGCATCAGTGGGTTGTATGCGAATCTGTATGATGCGCCGATTGAGGATTCGTATTATACCAGTAATAAAAATTGTGCAGGTTTATTTGGTTATCATGCCGGAGTGACCAGAAACTTGGGAATCATGGATTCGTATATAAGAGGAGAAATGTGCGTGGGTGGTATCTGTGCTTACAATGATGCAGGAACTATCCAAAACTGCTATAGTACGGCTACAGTATATGGGGAAAGTTACTTAGGAGGCATTTGTGGTCGTAGTCGAAGTAATAGTATAATAGAAAACTGTTACAATGCAGGATATGTTTATGGAGCTGCTAGAAGTATAGGTGGTATCTGTGGAGATAATTATTCAACAATAGAAAGTTGCTATAATATTGGAATTATAGAGGGAAATTTTATGATTGGTGGAATTGTTGGAGGAAATTCCGGATCTGGTAATACAATATGGATAAAAGATTGTTACAATAGAGGAAACGTGATAGGGGATACAAAAGATATTGGTGGTATCGGAGGATATATCGGTAGCAGTCTTGTTGAAAACTGCTATAGTCAGGCAACTGTCAGCGGAAATACAAATGTTGGGGGTATTTGTGGTAATAGTAATAAGGTTGACTTTCAGAATGCATACTATGATTCAAATTTGTACACAGGAAATGCGATTGGATATTTAAAAGATGCAACAATCAAACAGACCGAAGGAAAAACCTCGCAGGCATTTGAAAGCGGCGAGATCACATATCTGCTGCAGGAAGGTCGTGAGGAAGCAATCTGGGGACAGACACTCTCCGGAAATGATGTGCAAGCTTATCCGGTATTAGGCGGCGCAAAGGTATACCAGAATATCACCTATCAGGACTGCGCAAAAGATGAGGCGCATACAGTTTATACCTATGTGAACGAACAGAAACAGGAAAGTTATGATTATACCTTACAGGAAGTAAAAGCAAAAGAACCAAAGTGTACAGAAGCAGGAAACAAGGCTTATTACAAATGCAGTGCCTGCGGAAAACTTTACGCAGATCAGGAAGGAACGAATGAAGTGTCAGCAAACACAGTAGTGGTTCCTGCCAAAGGGCATAGCTTTACTTGGATCATTGACAGAGAAGCAACGGAGCAGGCAGAGGGAAGCAGACACGAGGAATGCAGCATTTGTCATGAAAAGAAAGCTGCAGTTGCAATCCCGAAACTGCCATCCGGTACACAGCCAAGCGAATCGCCGAGCGGATCACCAAGCCAGAAGCCGAGCGGATCGCCAAGCCAGAAACCAAGCGGATCGCCAAGCCAGCAGCCGGGGCAGGATATAAAAGTACCTGTAAAGGGCACAAAGCTGACAGCGAAAGGTGCCAGCTATCAGGTAACAAGCGCTGCAGAAAAGAATCCTACGGTTGTATACAAAGGCAGCAAAAAGCAGAAAGCTTCCGTGACGATCCCTGACACTGTTACAATTGATAAGGTGACTTATAAGGTGACTTCGATCGCAGCAAATGCATTTAAAAATAATAAGAAGCTGAAAAAAGTTGTGATTGGAAAGAATGTCACAAAGATCGGCAAAAAGGCATTCTATGGCTGCAGTAAATTAAAGAAGATCACGGTGAAAACAACAAAGCTGACCAAGAAAAATGTCGGTAGTCAGGCATTCAAAGGAATTCATAAAAAAGCAGCCTTCAAAGTACCAAAGAAAAAGATAAGCAGCTATCGTAAAGTGTTTAGAGCCAGAGGTGCAGCAAAAACGACGAAAGTTACAAAATAAAGCAGAAAAGGTGTTTGCGGTGCAGACACCTTTCTGTTTGTCTAAAATTGTATACACGTATCCTTGACGAAATGCTATCTCATACATTATAATAGGTAACAGTTTTGTACTTTACCGTAGCAAAGAGTAGTCAAAACAATCGAAATTCTTACATATGGGAGGAGAACATGAGTAATACATTAGGTTGGATCATTGTAGCGTTTGTACTCTATCTTCTGGGCATGGTAGCAGTCGGAGCTGCTTACGCAAAGAAGAACAGCAGTGCAGAAGATTATTTTCTGGGAGGCAGAAGTCTTGGAGGCTTTGTGGCAGCGCTTTCCGCACAGGCATCGGATATGAGCGGATGGCTTCTGATGGGGCTTCCGGGCGGCGTATATGCGCTGGGAACAGGACAGTCGTGGATCGCGATCGGTCTTTTCCTCGGAACGGTTGTAAACTGGCTGGTTATTTCAGGACCGCTTCGCCGTTATACGATCCGGGCGAACAATTCCCTGACACTGCCTACTTACTTTGAGAACAGATTCCATGATAAGAAGAAAGTGCTTCTGCTGATCTCTTCGATCACGATTGTTATTTTCTTCCTTGTTTATACCGCATCAGCACTGGCATCCGGTGGTAAGCTTTTCAATTCCGTATTTGGTGTAGATTACCGCATTGCACTGACGATCGGTGCACTTGTTATTCTGGTATACACATTCCTTGGCGGGTTCATGGCAGTCTGTGTGACAGACTTTATCCAGGGAACACTGATGCTGATCGGTCTTCTGATCGTTCCGATCATGGCATATGGGATCATTGGAGGTAACCTTTCCGCAGCACTGGATGCGCAGGGCGTAGCGGGCGGCTCTTCCGCATTCCTGAGCCTTGTCAGAAATGGAGATAAGACATATTCAGCGATCGATATCATTTCACAGCTTGCATGGGGACTCGGTTATTGTGGTATGCCACATATCCTTGTACGTTTCATGGCAGTCCGCGATGAAAAAGAATTAAAAAAATCCAAAACAGTAGCGATCATCTGGGTTGCACTTTCCCTGTTCTTTGCATGCTTCATCGGTGTAGTCGGCAGAGCATTCCTGACAACTCCACTGGAAGGCGGCGATACAGAAAAAGTATTTATTAAGATGATCCTGCAGCTCTTTACAGAAAACTATTATCTGCCGGTGGTCGGTGGTATCTTCTTATGCGGTATTCTGGCTGCGATCATGTCAACAGCAGATTCCCAGCTCCTTGTCAGTGCTTCTTCCGTAGCGGAAGACATCTACAAGGGTGTATTTAAAAAGGATGCGGATGATAAGACAGTTCTGAATATCAGCCGTATCACAGTACTCGTCATTGCAGTACTTGCTTACTTGATCGCACTTGATCCGAACAGCTCCATCATGGGACTTGTATCCAACGCATGGGCAGGCTTCGGTGCAGCCTTCGGACCTCTTGTTGTATTATCCCTGTTCTGGAAACGTACCAATCTGCAGGGTGCAGTTGCAGGTGTTTTATCCGGCGCGATCACTGTTATCGTATGGGACTACTTAAAGATCGTCTCTACTGTAGATGAAGCAGGTAATGCGATCCGCGTAACGATCGGCGACTACACAGGTCTTTATTCCCTGTTGGTCGGTTTCATTATCAGCCTGATCTGCATCGTCGTTGTCAGCCTTCTGACACCGGCTCCTGACGCAGAAATCCTCCAGGAGTTCGACGACGTAAAAAACAAACGCATATAAACATTCTATTATATTAAACATTCTATTATATATAGAAGAAACACAACACATTACCATAGAAGTGTAATGCAATTACCCAATATATAATCTATATACATCAGCTATATATAATATAGAAGGTTCCCATCAGGGATATATATGCATACCAAGAAAGAACTGTCCTGTATCATAAGCAATCGATAGCGCAGATGACTGAGATTTATCGGTCACTTTACCGGAGCGAGCGATCACGACGCTTCTATGTGACGGGAGCCCGGTAAAATGTGACCGAGATAAATCGCAGGAGAATCAAGCGTGATTGCATTGATACAGGACAGTTCTTTCGTATTTTCATCATATATACCCCCAAAATTGCTTTGTACGAAAAAAAATACAAAAAAAATACAATTTCGCAAAAAAAATACTTGCAATCCCATAGACCCTGGTTTATACTCAATATTGCTGTGGCATGATAGCTATGAAGCGTGAGGTTGCTGCATTCTATGCAGGTTTTCCGTGGAGCGAATGTCAAGTTAGGAAACTGACGACAAGTCACTGTACA